>WBZR01000233.1_pt1 | contig 95121 bp, 90 predicted proteins | sample 5204231 | NCBI WGS metagenome assembly WBZR01 (sample SAMN12412403, study PRJNA552823) | activated sludge metagenome | isolation source: activated sludge from anammox sidestream of wastewater treatment plant... | place: USA: Virginia | collected 2017-08
AATCTTGACCTTGAGTTGTTTATTTTGGTAAATATCCATCCGATCTTGGTGGTAAACATGACCCGACTTTTGGTGGTAAACTCCCTCCGGCTATTGACATACGACTCTTTTTTTGGCCTGTAAAACGATTCTCCCGCTCCATTTCCAAGCACAAAAATAATGTCCCAAGCCACCCCTCTCAGGACACCTTCTTCTCATTCATCAGACAAAGACTATTTCTTTCCGCTTATATTAACTTTTTATCTCTGGAATTAATCCACAAGAATTTACCTTTAGCCCTTCGCCTCTGCCCTCGCACAGCGGGGGTTCGCCCCTGCCCTCGCACAGCGGGGGTTCGCCTCTGCCCTCGCACAGCGGGGGTTCGCCCCTGCCCTCGCACAGCGGGGGTTCGCCCCTGCCCTCGCACAGCGGGGGTTCGCCCCTGCCCTCGCACAGCGGGGGTTCGCCCCTGCCCTCGCACAGCGGGGGTTCGCCTACACCCTATTCACAAACCGCTCAATCCGTGTCAAAGCCCGTTCCAACTTCTCATACGATGCAGCGTAAGAGACCCGGCAGAATCCTGCCCCACCAGCCCCAAACGCAGATCCTGGAACAATCGCGACACGTTCTTCATGCAGCAGACGTTCGGCGAATTCTTCATCACTCAAACCTGTCACGCTCACTTTCGGGAAAGCATAGAAAGCGCCTTTCGGCTCGAAAGTGGTCAAACCCATGCGATTAAACTCTGCCACCACAAATTTGCGCCGGCGATCGTATTCTTCTACCATCATCTGCACGGCTTCATCCACATCCGCCAAAGCTTCCACAGCAGCAATCTGGGCAATCGTTGGGGAAGACATGACCGTATACTGGTGAACACGCACCAACCCGCCAATCAACGCAGCCGGTCCTAATGCATAACCAATCCGCCAGCCGGTCATGGCATAATCTTTCGAGAAACCGCCCAACAATAATGTTCTTTCTTTCATTCCGGGTAGTGTGGGGAAACAGACATGTTGATGATCACCATAAACCAGGCGATCGTAGATCTCATCTGAAATGACAATCAGGTCGTGTTTTTCCGCAATCCGCCCAATTTCCTCCAACTTTTCTCTCGTGGCGACGGCTCCGGTGGGGTTATTCGGGAAACCCAGCAGAATCGCCCGGGTGCGCGGGGTGATGGCAGCTTCAATGGCAGCCGGATCCACATCAAAATTATCCTCGAGACGGCAGGGAATCTCAACCGGAACACCATCCGCCAGCTCCACTTGTGCCTGATAGGAGACAAAACAAGGCGTTGGGATGATAACTTCATCACCGGAATTGATTAAAGCTGTTGCCGCCAGGTACAAAGCCTCCGAACCTCCAACCGTGATGAGGGCCTCACTTTTTGGATCATATTGAACGCCGTAGAGCATGTTCAAATGTGCGGTTAGCTTTTCTCGTAGCTCAATTAACCCAGCATTGGATGTGTAATGGGTATGCCCTTCCTGCAGGGCACGGATTCCTGCCTGAATCACACTGGGCGGGGAATCGAAATCGGGTTCACCAATTCCCAGAGAAATTACATTTTCCATGGTGGCGGCGATGTCAAAGAATTTTCGAATGCCGGATGGTTTTAAACCTGCAACCCGGTTTGAGAGATACGATTTCGTCATGAGATCTCCTTATAAATGATTAAATAAAAATTATTAATTAGCGAATTGAAGAAGAATTATCACCCAGACTTAATTGGGTGGTCTGACCGTGTACCTGAACCTGGCGTCCCAAAATAGATTCTTCCAGTATGGATTTGCAGACCTCTACATCGCTTTCTAAAATGCAATTCTGTAGGATTGCGTTTTCGATCCTGCAATTTTCTCCGATGGATACATTTGGGCCGATCACAGAAGATTTAATAACAGCGCTGGGATGAATGTTCACCGGCGGGATGATAGCGACATGCTCACTCTGGCAAACTCCATCATTAGCATGACCATTTTCCAGCAAATAGCGATTGGTTTCCAATACGGCTGCCGGAATGCCAGCATCCAGCCAGACGTCAATCCGCTGAGCTTTCATGTAAATACCTTTTTCCAGCATTAAATTAACCGCATCTGCCAAAAAGTATTCATTTTTCAAAGTGATTTTTCGTTGCATTTGCTCAACAATGGCTTGCATTAACTGACTGCCATCGGCAAAGTAATAGAAACCTACCATCACGAGATTATTTTCCAGAGTCTGCGGTTTTTCTACCAGCTTTACCACCGAATCATCCTCTCGCACAACTGCCACCCCAAAGCGCCGGGGATCTGGCACTGGTTTGACCCACACCGCTGATTGCAGCGTTGGGTCTTCCAGCATGGAAAGTTCGGTTTCTATTAATGTATCTGAAAAAGCCATCAGCATCGGGTGGCCAACAAGATATTCCCGTGCCTGATAGAGCGCATGTGATTGTCCACGCATATCGGTTTGCAGCACAAAACGATAAGACAACTCCGGATAATATTTTTTTAAATGAGCTTCAACCTGTTCCTGCTGATTTGGGCCGACAATAAAAATGAATTCTGGTTCAAATGATTTGGGCAGTCCATCAAATTGTCCCAGCACATAATCAAAAAAAGTTTTCCCAGCCATTGCGATGAGCGGTTTCGGCTTGCTCCAGGTATGGGGGCGCATGCGCGAACCTAAACCAGCCATGGGGATGGCAATCTTTATTTTTGTCAAAAGCTCCTCCCAGAGTTAAGTATACAGTTATTTTATCAAAGGAAACCCTTTCAATGCTATGGTATCTTCTCCATAATTGATATTATTTTCGTAATAAAAATCAAGAAGCGCTGAACAGCTCCAACCAGCCAGTCGGGCTAACGATTATTGATTTTTCACTTATCTCCCTGGTTCCCGAACAAATAAAAGAAATGAACGGGGCACAATAAGGTTGGCGCATGTGCCAATTCCAAAGGGTTAATCCTTTTAAATTCTGTTTGATTTCATAAAACAAATCCGGTATATTTATTTTTAGAGAAAGAGGGATTAATCGATGACGATTGAAACTTTTTTGAACGATCCACTGAATAGCTACCTCTTATATCATCCTGCAGAACGGGAAGATATATTAATTGCCGCGCCCCATCATGCCCCAGTAAATGTGCCCACTCTGCCGTGTGAAACACATCCTGTATCCGACGAAAACACCGGCTGGATTGCCTATCATTTATCCCGGAAGCTGAGTTGCGGTTGTCTAATCGCCGGCAACTACTTTCTTGACCCCAATAAGCATCGCACGACGGATTATTATAAAAAGATAGAAGCATTGCAACCAAAAATATTGATCGAAATCCATGCCCAGGGTAGTGGCGCTGCCAATTTCGACATTGAGATTTCCTGCGGCTCGCGCGAAAAATCCCACTTATCACAAAAAATGGCAGATGAATTGACTTTGGCCTTCGCACATGATTCGAACATGAGCACTTACAGAATCAGCGGGGATTTTGATGCCATCCATTTTAAGGCAACCAAATCCGTAACGATTAATACCAACGAATGGATCGCTTTTCATATTGAACTGCCACAAAAACTGCGGGAAAACAAAGAACAATATTTAACATTTTGCGAGGAGCTAGGGAATCTGCTCCTTCAGGGTCTCATTTAAAAATTATGACAATAATTGACTAGACAAGTTTTCACCTTGGGTATAAAATTCTTTTTTCTTTCATTTTCCCGAGGTGCCAATGAATTCTTCCGCCAATCGTTATCTTTACCGGTTCGTCGTTACTCCTTCTCTTTCTGCCGATCCACGTTCACAGAATTTCTTGTGCGAAGCGCATCGCCTGGGTTTCCCGCAAATCAATTCTCTGCAGGTCTCTGATTTATATTTTCTGCGCGGTAACATTCCCGCTTCAGATCTGGAAAAAATCACAAATCAAATCCTGGCGGATCCGGTGAGCTGTCATGTTGAATTTCAGCAATTAAATCTACCGGAAGCTTCTCCTATTCCTGATTCCAGCAATACGTATCAAGTCGAGGTGGTCTTTCGCCCGGGTGTCACTGACCCGGCAGCGGAGGAATTCCTGCGAGCCGCCCAAATGCTCACTGCTTATCAGGCGGATGCGGCTGTCAGCGGGCTGCGTTTTGTCATTCAGGGGAAAGATCTGACCGCTGATGGCATTCACCTCCTGGCGAAACGATTGCTCGCCAATGCTGTGATCCAAACTTACGCATTGGGCACTATCACCCCCGGCTTTACGCAGGAAAACCCGGCATCTGGCAAGGTCGAACGCATCGATCTTATCTCCATGAACTCAGAAGAATTGCTGCAGCTTTCTCTGGAGCGACGTGCAGCCTTAAATCTGGAAGAAATGCTCGCCATCCAGGTTTACTGCCAGCAGGAGCAGCGCCAACTCACCGATGTGGAGTTCGAAATGATCGCCCAGACCTGGAGTGAACACTGCGTCCACAAGACTTTTAAATCGGTGGTCGAGGTGCACAATCCGGACAAGCAGGACCAACGTTTCCCTGAACACTATACGCATCTCTTTAATCAAACCATCCGGGCCGCTACCGAAAAGCTTAACAAACCCTGGGTACTCTCCGCCTTCCGCGACAACGCTGGAATTATCGCCTTTGGTGAACAGCATGAACTCTCATTTAAGGTAGAGACCCATAACCATCCTTCAGCCATTGAACCTTTTGGCGGGGCGAACACGGGCGTAGGTGGTGTCATTCGCGATGTGATGGGTGTCTCTGCCCGGCCAATCGCGGTCACCGACATCCTTTGTGTCGGACCACAGGATCAACCCTTTGAGCAAATCCCGGAAGGAACGCTGCATCCCCGCCGCATTGCCACCCAGGCCGCGTTGGGAGTGCAGGATTACAGCAATAAGATCGGCGTCCCGACAGTCAACGGAGCTATTTATTACGACCCGGGTTATACCGCCAATCCGCTGGTGTTCTGTGGTTGTGTCGGGCTGGCCCCCCGCAATTCACACTCGCGTGCCAACCAACCCGGTGATCATGTCGTTGTATTAGGCGCTAAAACCGGCCGCGATGGACTCCGGGGTGCGACTTTTTCCTCGATGGCAATGGACGCTCAAACCGGGGAAGTGGTTGGTGCCTCCGTACAAATTGGCGATCCAATCGTAGAAAAAGGATTGGTGGACGTCCTGCAGATTGCCCGCGATCAGCAACTCTATACCGCCATCACCGATTGTGGGGCGGGTGGTTATGCCTCGGCAGTGGGCGAAATGGCCAGCGAATGCGGCGCAATCGTTCAACTGGCGGATGTAACCCTCAAATACCCTGGACTGGAGCCCTGGGAAATCTGGCTTTCAGAATCACAGGAACGCATGGTCATTGCTGTACCACCTCAAAATCTGGCTTCTTTACAGTCGCTATGTGAAAAATTCTCGGTGGATATGATCACCATCGGGCAATTCAACGCCAGCGGGCGCATCCAGGTGTATTTTCACGCTGAATTGGTGCTCGATCTGGATAATCAATTTCTGTATCACGGGTTGCCACAACGCAAGCTGCTTGCTGAGATTCGCCCATCCGTTTACAAGCCCGGCTGGGTTAACCCTGAAAACATCTTCCCAATAGAAGGAGTACAAAGCACATTATTGGCACTGCTGGCTCATCCAAATATCACCTCGAAAGAAAGCGTCATCCGCTTATATGATTATGAAGTCCAGGGCAGCACCGTACTCAAGCCTCTATGCGGAGTGCTGGATGATGGCCCAGCGGATGGCTGTCTGCTCAAACCCCTGACCTTGCCGGGCGACGAAGCCTTTGTACTCAGCCTGGCGATGAACCCTGAATATGGTAAACTCGATCCCTACCAGATGACCTTGCATGCCATTGATGAAGCCATTCGCAACGCAGTCTGTTGTGGCGCAGACCCTGAAAAGATTGCCATTCTGGATAATTTCTGCTGGGGTGACCCCACCCGCCCGGAAACAATGGGCGATCTCGTTCAGGCAGCACAAGCCTGTTATGACGGCGCCCTGCGTTATGGCACTCCGTATATCAGCGGAAAAGATTCATTCAACAATGAATATCTCGGTTCGGATGGGTTGCGGCATGCCATTCCGGCTACCTTGTTGATCTCTGCGATCGGCATCATCCCGGATTGGCGCCTGGCAATGACCAGCGCCGTAAAGCAGCCAGGCAATCTTCTTTATCTGGTGGGGCACTTCGACCCTCGTTTTGGCGGCAGCCATCACAACCTTATTCCGGGAATTCCCAATATTCCAGAGGGGTTACCTGTCTGCCACCCGCATGCTCCGCAAATTTACCAGCGCATCTATCAGGCCAATCAAGCCGGTTGGGTTCAATCCGCTCATGATTTAAGTGAAGGTGGGCTGGCTGTAGCCGCTGCTGAAATGGCCATTGGTGGGCGCCATGGGTTGCGTCTCTGGTTAAACGATGAGCAAGCCTACCGTGAAGCTTTCGGTGAGACTGCTGGCTGTATCCTTCTGGAGGTAGCACCTAAAGATCAGATCTCTTTCCAGAACCATTTCATCGGGTTACCCCTGCGTCAGATTGGTGAGGTCCTAACAGAACCACAATTTGAAATACTTTCCGGAAACCAATCCTGGCTATCTATCCAACTGGAACGTCTGGTGCAGGCCTGGAAATACCAAAACACTGAGGAGGTGCAGTCATGAAACCTAAAGTCCTGATTTTATACGTACCCGGCACCACCCGGGAAGCGGAACTCAGCATCGCTTTTCAACACGCCGGGGCACTCACCGAGATTCTCCCTCTCAGCCCAACTCAGCGATCACAACCTGGCTGGAAAGATTACCAGATTTTGGCGCTGCCCGGGGGTTTCTCCTATGCCGATGCTCTGGGAGCCGGAAAGTTGTGGGCGCTGGAATTACAGACGTATTTTAAGGAAGAACTGCAGCATTTTATCGCTGATGGAAAGCCGGTTATTGGCATCGGTAATGGGTTTCAGGCTTTGGTAAAATCCAGTATCTTGCCTGGCAGCACTCCCACGAGTCAGTCTCCAATCGTCAGCCTGACTGTTAACCATAACGGTAGATTTGACTCCCGTTGGGTCTATTTGCAGCCGCAATCCCAAACCTGCCTTTGGACAGTTGGGCTGGAGGGCATGATCTTTTGCCCAATTGCTCACAAAGAGGGTAATTTCCAGTTGACTGACCCATCCCAACGCACCGTTCTGCAGCAACAGGACCAGATCGCACTGTGTTATCACCAGCCGGATGGCTCTCCGGCCAACGGGGAATACCCACACAACCCCAATGGATCTCAGGCCGATATCGCTGGAATTTGTAATCCGCAGGGTAATGTTTTAGGTTTAATGCCTCACCCCGAAAACCATCTTTTTAGCTTTCAAAACCCGCATCGAGTTGCTCATCAGTCTGGGTTGAGTTTATTCAAAAATGGCGTTCAATACGCCCAACAAAGTTGAGGAAAGAAAAAATGCTGAAAACCGAAACAATCCAAAAAGCAATCCCTCTGGCGCTGGAGGGCACGAATCTGCCCCTACCAGGCAAACAACACGGTAAGGTGCGTGATTGGTATCAACTCCCACAACAGCAGAGGTTGATCGTCACCAGTGATCGCCTCTCGGCTTTTGATCGCAATCTGGCTGCCGTGCCATATAAAGGGCAGGTGCTCAATCAACTGGCTGCCTGGTGGTTTTCTCAGACTGAGGATGTGATCCCCAATCATCTGCTCAGTATTCCGGACCCAAATTGTGCTGTGGTTCAAGAGGTGGAGCCGCTGCCCATTGAGGTGATTGTGCGCGGTTATATCACCGGAGTGACCAGCACAGCCTTATGGTATCGTTACAATCTGGGAGAACGAGAAATCTATGGCTACCATTTCCCGGAAGGCTTACGCAAGAATCAACCCCTGCGACACACCATCATCACCCCCACCACCAAAGGCGGTCCAAGCGGGCACGATGAACGTCTGACCTGTGCCGAGGTTGTGAATAATGGTTACCTACCTCAAAAAGATTGGGATGTGATTCAAGCAGCGGCGTTACAAATTTTTCAAAAAGGCCAGGAAGTGGCTGCAGCAGCGGGATTAATTCTGGTAGATACCAAATATGAGTTTGGTCGCACCCCATTTGGTGAAATCATCCTGATTGATGAGGTTCACACCCCGGATTCTTCCCGTTTCTGGAAAGCAGAAAACTACGCCGAGCGTTTCGAACGGGGGCAGGAACCAGAGAATTTTGATAAGGAATTTATCCGCATCGCCTATGCCGATCAGGGTTATCGCGGTGATGGAGAGCCCCCACACATGCCGGATCAGTTATGGGTACAGGCCAGCCAGCGCTACATCAAAATCTATGAAGTGCTAACCAGGTTGGAATTTATTCCAGGCGAGTACCCGGCGGAAGAGCGCATCCATAAAAATTTACAGGAAGCAGGTATTTTATGAAGAAAGCCTATGTTGTCATCCTGATGGGTTCCAAATCGGATCTGGAACACGCCCAGAAAATAAAATCGGCAGCGGAGTCCTTTGGGATTCCGGTGGAACTGCGGGTAGGCTCCGCCCATAAAACTGCTGAACACGTCACCCAGATGCTGAAAGCCTATGAAGCAGACCCCACTCCCAAAGTCTATGTCACCATTGCCGGGCGCTCCAATGCGCTTTCCGGCTTTACGGATGGCATGGTGACCGCACCTGTGATTGCCTGTCCACCGCCATCTGAAAGTTATGCTGGCGCAGATATCTATTCTTCCTTGCGAATGCCTTCCGGAATTGCTCCAGCAGTCGTGTTGGAACCGGCTAATGCTGCTTTGTTAGCAGCCAAAATCATCGCGCTTACTGATGCTGAAGTTAAGCAAAAAGTGGCTGCCTTCCAACACAAAAACGCCCGAACAATTATCCAGGACGATCAGGAACTTTATGGAAAACATTAATTTTTCTCTCCATTCCGATCACCCTCATGAAGAATGTGGTGTCCTGGGAATCTTTGCTCCGCAGGAAGATGTAGCCCGCATGGCTTTTTTTGGTCTGTTCGCCTTACAGCATCGCGGGCAGGATGCTACCGGGTTGGCAGTTTCAAATGGTGAGAGCATCCGTCTGCATAAAGATATCGGGTTGGTATCACACGTGTTTACACCAGGCGTTTTAGAAAAAATGGGCGGCGATTTTGCCATCGGGCATACCCGTTACACCATCGAAGGCGTTGCCACCGCCAGTAATTCACAACCCTTTATGCTCAACACCCAATTTGGCCCGTTAGCTCTGGCACATAATGGCAGTCTGGTCAATGCCCCCGAATTGCGCGAACGTTTGATGCGCTCCGGGGTTGGCTTAACTTCCAACACCGATACCGAAGTCATGCTCATGATGTTAGCCGGTGCGCACGGGGATACCTGGTTCGAACGCTTACAGGATGCGATGCAGCATTGGGTCGGCGCTTATTCTCTGGTGCTGCTTACCAAAGATCAGGTTTTTGCTGTACGTGACCCGTGGGGAATTCGCCCTTTAAGTGTGGGCTTACTGCCTAATGGCGGGCATGCTGCCGCTTCCGAGACCGGGGCTCTGATGACGCTGGGGTGTGAAGCGGTGCGTGAAGTGCAGCCGGGAGAGATTGTCGCCCTCAGCAATACCGCTTTAACCGTCAACCAGGCATTACGGCCAGCGAAAAAACGTGCTTTTTGTTCCTTTGAGCATGTGTATTTCTCCCGCCCGGATGCCTACTGGGACAGGCGCAGCGTCCATTCGGTGCGCCATCGTTTAGGAGTAGAGCTGGCTCACCAGGCGCCTACAGACGCAGATGTGGTCATCCCGATCCCGGATTCGTCCATCTCAGCAGCAATTGGCTATTCACAGGCTTCCGGCATCCCCTACAACATCGGTTTCATTAAAAATCGCTACATTGGGCGTACCTTTATCGAACCCACCGATTTCCTGCGGAAACAGGGAGTCGCTCTGAAATACAATGTACTGGTAGAGACGGTATCCGACAAACGGGTAGTCATGGTGGACGATTCAATTGTGCGCGGTAACACTACCGGTCCCCTCATCCAATTGCTGCGCAAGGCTGGCGCCAGAGAAGTGCATGTGCGTATTTCCAGCCCGCCGGTGAGACATCCTTGCCATCTGGGCGTCAATATGGGAACGTATGCAGAATTAATTGCTGCCCATAAAAGCGTGGATGAAATTCGCCAGCATGTCGGCGCCGATTCTTTAGTCTACCTGACACTGGAAGGTATGATGAAAGCCATTGGCAGCGAAAATGGTTATTGTGCCGCCTGTTTCACCGGGATCAATCCGACTTTTATCCAAAATAATGACCGGAATGCTGGCAATAAAAACACAGAAGATTGAGCGGGAGGGAAGCATGCGCGTATTACTGATTGGTTCGGGCGGTCGTGAACATGCCATCGCCTGGAAGCTGGCACAATCAAGCCGCCAACCTGAACTTTTCTTTGCCCCCGGCAATGACGCCATGGCAGAACTGGGCGCCTGTATTCCGCTGGCTGTCGAGGATGCAGCCGGGATAACCCAATTTGCAGTCCACAACGCAATTGACCTGGTGGTTATCGGACCAGAAGCTGCGCTGGCAGCCGGTGTTAGTGATGAAGTGTCAGCAGCCGGGATTGCCGTGTTCGGCCCAACCCGGGCTGCCGCTCAACTGGAAACTTCCAAAGCTTTTGCCAAGAATTTTATGCAGGAACGGAAAATCCCCACCGCTCATTTTGCTGTTTTTGAAGATTATCCAGCAGCCTGTGCTCATCTGGAGCAGATTGATTACCCGGTGGTGATCAAAGCTTCCGGATTAGCAGCCGGCAAAGGTGTCATCCTCCCGGAAAACAATCAGGAAGCTTTGGCTGCTTTGCAATCCATTTTCATAGAGAAAGTGTTTGGAGAGGCAGGCAGCCAGGTGGTCATAGAAGAACGCCTCACTGGCCCGGAGATTTCAGTACAGGCTTTTTCAGATGGGCACAACCTGTCCCTGATACCTCCAGCTCAGGATCATAAACGCCTGCTAACCGGTGACCTGGGTCCCAATACCGGCGGAATGGGTGCCTATGCGCCGGCATCTCTCGTAAATGAACACCAATTGAGCGAAATTCAAAACACCATCCTGAAACCTGCCCTGGATGGCTTGCAGGCTTTGGGAATCCCCTTTGTGGGCGTTTTGTATGCCGGCTTGATGCTTACCTCCGCTGGTCCACGAGTGTTGGAGTTCAATGCCCGTCTGGGCGACCCGGAAACTCAGGTAATTCTGCCCTTGCTGAAAAGTGATTTGCTGGAAGTTATGCTGGCCTGCACGCACGGACGCCTGCAGGAGTTAGAGGTGCAGTGGTCAACACAGTCGGCGGTTTGTGTAGTGCTGGCATCCGCCGGATATCCTGGGAGATTACAAACCGGATTTCCGTTGACAGGTTTGAAACGGAATTTTCCAAATGGAATGCTCTTTCATGCCGGCACACGCTGGCAGGAGGACCATTTCATTAATTCAGGCGGACGGGTGCTGGGGGTGACCGCCTGGGCAGACTCGTTACCAGACGCCATTGAAACTACGTACCAGGCGGTAGAACAGATTCATTTTGATGGCAGACAATACCGGCAGGATATCGGACGAAAAGGCCTGCCAAAGCAAGCCCATTCGAATGCCTATCAGCAAGCCGGGGTCAATATTGATGCCGGCAACCAGGCAGTCCAGTTGATGAAAGCTGCTGTTCAATCCACCTTCACGCCCCAGGTGCTTTCTCAGGTGGGCAGTTTTGGCGGTTTGTTCGAAATCTCCCATCTGAAATCCGGAGCGATTCTGGTAGCCTCCACTGACGGGGTCGGTACCAAAGTAGAAATAGCTGCCCGGCTGGGTCGTTATCACGGCATTGGAGAGGACATTGTCAATCACTGTACCAATGACATCCTGGTACAGGGCGCCCATCCTCTTTTCTTCCTGGATTATTTCGCCACGGCGAAACTGCAACCTGAAATCGTGGCTGAAATTGTCAGCGGGATGGCGCATGCCTGCCGTGAGAATGGCTGTGCATTATTGGGCGGAGAAACTGCAGAAATGCCCGGTGTCTATCTTCCGGGAGCTTTTGATGTCGCCGGTACCATCATCGGAGTTGTGCAACCAGACGTAATTCTCCCGCGTAAAGAGTTGGTCAGGCCCGGAGATTTTTTGATTGGCTTCCAGTCCAGCGGCCCGCATACCAACGGCTATTCCTTAATCCGCAATCTGTGTGAGAATGAAGATTTGCTGGCTGAGCGCTCTGACCTGGGGGGCAGCCTGGCCGATCTTCTGCTCGCCCCGCATCGTTCCTATCTAAAATTGCTCCATCCTTACCTCAGTCATTTCAAAGCGCTGGCACATATCACCGGCGGCGGATTCATCGAGAATATTCCACGAGTGTTACCGGACCATCTTCAGGTGGTAATTGAACGGCATGGCTGGCAAATTCCTCCGCTTTACCATTGGTTACAGCAAAAGGGACAGATTGGCGACGAGGAAATGGCACGCGTCTTCAATTTGGGGATTGGCATGGTCGCGATCATTGACCCGGCCGAGTGGGATAATCTCCGTTCGTTAATTCCAGAAACTGGTTTTGTGATCGGTTATGTCAGCGAGCAACAAACATCCCGGGTGGTGTTGAAATGACAGCTTTAGCGAACAAAGCGCGTCTGGTTGTGCTGATTTCTGGAAATGGCTCCAATCTGCAAGCGATCATTAATGCTATTCAATCCGGTCATCTCCCCGCAGAAATCATGGCGGTGGTATCCAATCAAGCCGGTGTCTTCGGTTTGGAACGTGCCTCTATTGCTGGTATCCCCGCATTGATATTCCCAAAATTGAAAGACCAGACCCGGGAAGAATATGATGCTCAATTAGCCCGTCTGATCCAACCCTTTGCCCCTGATTGGGTGCTTCTGGCTGGCTGGATGCGGATCCTGACCCTAGATTTTCTGGGGCAATTCCCTGGCCGGGTGATCAACCTCCACCCGGCGTTACCAGGCGCCTTCCCAGGCACCCACGCCATCGAGCGCGCCTATGCAGCCTTTCAGCGCGGGGAAATTCAGGAAACCGGTGTAATGGTGCATCTGGTACCGGATGCCGGCGTCGATACAGGTCCCGTGGTGGCTCAGGCGGCAGTACCGATCTTGCCGGAGGATACGTTGGCTGATCTCGAAAAAAGAATCCATCAGACAGAGCATCGTTTGCTGGTTGAAACCTTAATGCAATTAATTTCCAAGGAGGAAACAAATGCCAAAAGCACTTCTATCTGTTCATGACAAAACCGGGTTGGTTGAATTTGCCCAGGCACTCCATCAACTGGGGTGGGAACTGATCGCCAGCGGAGGTACTGCGCGTTTATTACGCGAGAATCGTCTGCCGGTCACTGAGGTGTCAGAGTACACCAGATCACCCGAGATCCTGGGCGGCCGGGTGAAGACGCTGCATCCCGCCATCCACGGTGGCATTCTGGCGCGTGGCACCCGGGAACATCAGAGCGAATTAGAGCAATTGAACTGGCAGTACATTGATCTGGTAGTGGTCAATTTGTATCCTTTTGAAGCCACCATCGCCCAGCCAGATGTCTCGCTGGCTGAAGCGATCGAACAGATTGATATCGGTGGCGTCGCCCTTATCCGCGCAGCCGCCAAGAATCATGAACGTGTCACCCTGATTTGTGACCCGGGTGACTACAACCAGGTGCAATTGGCACTTAAAAATGGTGGGATAAGCCCAGAATTAAGGCGGGAACTGGCTATCAAAGGCTTCTGTACTACCACCCATTACGACGCCATCATTGCTGATTATCTGAGCGGATCAGAAACGCAAAGCTTGCATTTGTACCCTATCCAATCTTTACGCTATGGTGAAAACCCGCATCAATCTGCACAGTTATTCGCTTATCAAGCCGGGCAGGCCCCATTGGGAGGTCGTGTCTTGCAGGGCAAAGAACTCTCCTACAACAACCTGCTCGACCTGGACGCAGCCTGGCGCGCGGTGATCAGTTTTGAGGAGTGCAGTGTTGCCATTGTTAAACATCTCTCACCCTGTGGCATTGCCTCAGCAGAACGCCAGGTGGAAGCCTACCAGCACGCTCTGGAAAGTGACCCGGTTTCTGCTTTTGGCGGAATCGTCGCTTTTAACCGACCATTAGATGGGGAGACCGCTGAAAGCGTCAGCCAGTTGTTTGTCGAATGTATCGCAGCGCCTGGATTCAGCCCGGCTGCATTGGAGATTCTTGGACAGAAAAAGAATTTGCGCTTGCTGGAAATGCCCAATCTCGAAGTTGAGCCACTGGTGGAATATCGCTCCATTGTCCGCGGTTTATTACAACAAACTGTCGATCTGGGTGATCCCAAGGGCACGCATTGGCGGGTGGTGACCGAGAAACAGCCAACATCAGAACAATATGATGATTTGATGTTCGCCTGGAAAGCCTGCCAGCACGTCAAATCCAACGCGATTGTTTTTGCCAAAGGCAAAGCCACAGTTGGCATCGGGGGCGGGCAACCTAATCGGGTGGACTGCGTCGTCATGGCAGCCCAACGCGCCGGTGAGAAAGCCCGCGGGGCAGTGATGGCATCGGATGCCTTCTTTCCATTCTCCGACTCAGTCGAAAAAGCCGCGGCTGCCGGGGTGGTTGCTATTGTCCAGCCAGGCGGGTCTGTCCGCGATCAGGAATCGATTGATCTCTGCAATCGGCTGGGCATCAGTATGGTATTCACCGCTGTCCGTCATTTCAGGCACTAAAGACAATTTAACTGCACAGGCTTAATGCAAAGGAAAAACAACAGGTTTATCGGTCACTTGACGCGCGGAGAAAAAACCTTATAATGCATTTAAAGGCTTATCTAAATCAAGCCGGATTGGAGATCGTTATGGCTGAGAAAACAAGCGAAAGACCGAAGAACCCGAAAATTAAAGAAGCCCGCGAACATATGCGCGCTGCCCGTGAAAACATGCATAAAGTTGCAGAATCATTTCTTCCTGAAGGCGTGCGCGATCATCAACGCGCCGCTCGGAAAGAATTTCTATTAGGGCTGCGCAGCCTCTTAGATGCGGCCATCGAACATTCTGAAAAAACAAATTAATTTCTAACCAAGCGTAAATTAAAAAGAGCATGCTGATCCTTTTCAGGCATGCTCTTTTTGGTTAAGATTTTTGTTACCACCTCAGTAGGATGATCAAGAATAAAATTCCAGCCATGCTGAAGAAAAGCGTTGCCACCAACCCTTCTCCCCCCAGAAAGAACTGTCCGCCTGCTAAAAAGAAAGCCGCGAAAAGAATCGCCAGTGTGGTTTTCCGATGTGCTCTCTGGAGGTGTTCAAACTCACGATGCAGCCCTGGCACCCGAACTTCCAGACGCCCCTGTTCCAAGCGTGTCATCAGGTTATCGGCCCTGGCTGGTAGACGAATCGCCAGTTGAAACAGCCGGGTGATTTCGCTCCAGATCATGGACCAGCGATCATCCTGATCCTGACCTGACAGTTTGCCAGTGTAAGGAACAATGTTCTCAAAGATATTGAAATCCGGGTCCAACCCGGTGCAAATTCCGGAAAGGATGCTGACACAACGCCCCAGCAAAATGATATTATCCGGGGCTTGAAAAGGCATTTCATACAACAGATCCTCGAACTCCTTCATAAAATCTCTGGCTTCCGAGGCGTGCATCGACATCAATTGGCTGGTGGATTTCCCCCAAAAGCGGTCAAATACCCGTTGGCTGGCTCGTTCAAGCAAATCCAGGTCGGTGCCTGGCAGCAAGATATCCAGCATTTCGTATGCTTTAATCAACCGGGCGGCGTCTTGCGTTCCAATCGCCAGAACAACCTCTTTCAGTCCATTGTAAGTATTTTCTGCGAGCGTGTCTGCCATCCCAAAATCGACAAATGTGATTTTCCAGTTCTCCGGGTCATCTCCATCAGCAGCCGGTTGGACAAACAGGTTGCCGGGATGCGGGTCGGCATGAAAGAAGCGATCCTCAAAAATCTGTTTTAAATAAGCATTGAACAGCTGTTTCGCCACCGCACTGCGATCAATTCCTGCTTTTTCAATCGCTTCGTAATCTGTGATCTTAATACCCATCACATTCTCCAGGGTAAGAACCCGTTTCGTGGTATGACTCCAGATCACTTTCGGAACGCGAATATTCGGTAGATCCTTAAAGTTTTCAGCAAACACCTCAGCATTTTTACCTTCATGGATGTAATCGATCTCTTCATATAAGGTGGCACTGAATTCATCGATCAGACGGGGCAAATTGGCATGCCGGCTGATGGGTTTATATTTCTGCAACCAATAGCCGACAATTTCGAGGGCTGACAGGTCAATTTTGACAATCTCCTCAATGCGCGGGCGCTGTACTTTAACCACCACCTCAGGGATTTGAACCTCACCAGCGTCTTTCTGACGAAGACGGGCAACATACACCTGCCCGATCGAAGCGGATGCAAAGGGTTGTGTATCAAATTCAGCAAAGACCTGCTCCATCGTTAACCCAAATTCAGCTTCAATCAAGGTTTTAATTGGTTCAAACGGCGCCGGCAGCACTTCATCCTGTAAACCAGCCAATTCCTCGGTCACTTCACGCGGCATTACATCCAGGCGAGCTGACAGGAACTGCCCCATCTTGATCAGCACACCACCCATCCGGATGGCTAATAAGCGAAAGCGTTGGGCTATTTTTCGAATACGCCCTGAACGGGTAGCTCTTGATAAGCGTCTCAATCCCAGGCGCGGAAGAATCAGATCCCACCAAATGACTCCCAGAATGGTCAAGCCAAAGAAAAACAGGATGCGGTAATAACGGTGTCGTAACATTAAACTGATTATACTCTGCGCCAAATAATAATCGTCTCATTAGCTGTATTTACCTTTATTCTTAAAATGAAAAAGTGTGTGGCTCAAGAATTAATAAGCGACACACTTTTTCTTTTTTCATCACTTTCCGAATATTCAAATTATCTTTCCAGAATGATTTTTTATTATCCTCCCAGGTAAGCCTCTTTCACTTTCGGATTGCCTAGCAATTCCACACCGGTTCCGGTTTGAGAAATGGTACCGGTCTCAAGAACATAACCCCGATTTGCCAACCGTAGAGCCATGTTGGCATTCTGTTCCACCAGCAAAATGGTGGTGCCAGTCTGATTGATCTCCTGCAGAACCCTGAAAATTTCACGGACCAGCACCGGCGCCAATCCCATGGAGGGCTCATCCAACAGCATCATTTTTCCCCGGCTCATTAACGCCCGACCGACTGCCAGCATCTGCTGCTCACCACCGGACAGCGTGCCACCTAATTGTCCACGCCTTTCTTCCAGGCGGGGAAAAATTTCAAAAACACGTTTGTAGTCTTTATCCAGTTCTGATTTGTCTTTTCGGCTCCAGGTGGCCAGTTTCAGGTTTTCCAAAACGGTCAGGTTTCCAAAGATACCACGCCCTTCCGGAACCTGAGCAATCCCCAGCCCAACAATTTTGTCGGCAGAAATAGCGTTCAGACTTTTCCCCTGATAGGTGACCGAGCCTTTATAGGGCACCAAACCGGAAATAGCACGCAAAGTGGAGGATTTTCCGGCTCCATTGGCGCCAATTAAAGTGACAATTTCGCCTTCATACACATCGAAGGAGATGCCTTTTACAGCCTTGATATTTCCATAGGAAATCGTTAATTCTTTGACGGATAAGGTGATCTCCGCTGAACTCATAGTTCACCTCCTTCTCCCAGATAGGCTTCAAGAACTTTTGGATTATTCTGAATTTCATGTGGCAGCCCTTCCGCCAGAGTAGCACCAAAATCCAGGACTTTTAAGCGCTCACAAACGCCCATCACCAACCTCATTTGATGTTCAATCAAGATGATGGTTAGTTTAAATTCTTTCCGAATCCAGGTAATAAACTCCATCAATTGCACGATTTCATTAGGGTTCATCCCGGCGGCTGGTTCGTCCAACAATAGAATTTTCGGATGGGTCGCCAGTGCACGAGCAATTTCCAACCGGCGTTGTGACCCATAAGGTAGATTCTTGGCAGCTTCGTCCGCTAAATCCTGCAACTTGAACACCGCTAGAAGGTCCATCGAATCATTGGTGATACGGTGCTCCTCATCTTTGTAACGCCCCATGTGAAACATACCCTCGAATGGGTTGTAATCGGTTTGCGAATAATGCGCAATGCGTACATTATCCAGCACAGAAAGATCCCGAAAGAGCCGGATGTTCTGGAACGTTCTGGCGATACCCAAAGCGGTGATCTGGTTGGGAGTTTTTCCGACCAATTCAACGCCTTCCATGGTAATACTACCCTTTGAGGCTTTATAGACGCCAGTTATCAGGTTGAAGACTGTTGTTTTACCGGCACCATTCGGACCTATGATGCCCACCAGTTCAAAGGGTTGTAAATCAAGATTAAAGTTGGAGACCGCGCATAGTCCGCCAAAGTAGTGGGTTACTTCTTTAGCCTGCAGCAACATCTTCAGCCTCCTTTTTCTTGCGCCATAACTTGCTGGCAATCAGGTCATATCCGGGGATAAACCAGCGGAATTCCTTCAAGCCCATAATACCCCGTGGCCGGTAAATCATCAGCAATACCAACACCAAGGGCATTAAGACCATCCGCCACATGCCCAACGGGCGTAACACCTCCAGCAAAACCGTAAAAATAACCGCCCCAATCATCGAACCGGCAATCGATCCAATTCCACCCAGGTAGACCATGATGAGAATGTCGGTTGATTTTACGATATCGAACACCCGTGGGCTGATAAATTGGAGGACATGCGCAAACAACGCGCCCCCAATGCCTGCAAAGAAGGAGGAGAGGATAAAGGCCAAAAGTTTGGTTTGTTTCGTATTCACACTCATCAGGTCACTGGCAATTTCATCTTCTCGGATGGACAATACCCCGCGGCCATACTTCGAATAAACAAAATTTCGAATAACTGCAATCGTAATAACGACCCAGATAAACGTCCACGGTAAGGTAGTTAGTTTGGGAATGCCAGGAATACCGCGTGGCCCTCCAATCGCATCAATGTTTTCAATTACAGATTTTACAATCATCAGGAAAGCCAGCGTGACAATCGCCAGATAGTCTCCTCTGGTTTTGAAGGAAGGGATGGCGACTACCAACCCGACCAGTGCCGCGCCGAGCCCGCCAGCGACTACAACCAACGGGAATAGCCAGGGAATCAACTTGTCGGGCAAAACAGCCGTTGTAAGCAATGCTGAAACATATGCTCCAACCGCCATAAACCCGGCATGACCAACAGAGAATTCGCCCATAAACCCGTTAATTAAATTTAGGCTGGTCGTCAAAATGATGTTAATTCCAACATAAATTATGATCAGAATTACATACTCATTTAATAATCTAAATTGTGGTATCGCAAAGGATAAGATCAATCCAATACCCAGCAAAATCGGTAATAGCTTGCGATTCGTAGCAATCTTTTCCCATTGCACTTTAAACCGTTCGATCCATGTTTGTAGTTGAGAAGAATTGGTTGTCATGGCTACACCTTCTGTGGTCTTGGTTTTCCAAGGATACCGTACGGGCGAAAGATCAGTAAGATCAACAACAGAGTGAAGGCGACAAAATCGCGATAGGTGGAAGGCAGGAAGGCTGCCACCAAAATTTCCACACCACCCAGGATAAATCCGCCGATCATCGCGCCGCGAATATTACCAATCCCCCCAACCACCGCAGCGATGAAGGCCTTCCACCCGATCAGGATCCCCATATACGGGTCAATGACCGGAAAGGCCAATGCATACATCACCCCGGCTGCACCGCCTAAACTGGTTCCAATTGCAAAAGTTGCAGAGATCACCAGGTTCAATGGCACACCCATCAAGGGGACAATCGTTTTATCCCAGGAGATGGCGCGCATGGCCATTCCTACCATCGTCTTGCGGATAATATAATCCAATATAATCAGCAAGATGATCGAAAGGATGATGATCAACACCTGCAGCGATGAAATGGAAACGCCGCCAACATTCCAGGTTATATTTTTTATTAAGGTGGGGACGTGCTGAGGGTAGGGGGCAAATACGAGCGTAAAATTTTCCAGAAAAATGCCCACTCCCAAAGCGGTAATAATCGCGGATACACGTGGCGCCTGGCGCAAAGGTTTATACGCAAAACGCTCGATCAACACACCCACAATCGCCACACCGATCATCGAAAGCAGCAGGGTAGGAACAAAAGGTAATCCCAGCGCCGTAGCAGCCAGGAAACAGAAAAAAGCTCCCACCATAAACAGATCGCCATGGGCAAAATTGATCATGGTTAAAATTCCATAAACCATGGTGTAACCCAAAGCAATCAACGCATAAATACTACCCAGTTGCAGGGCATTTAGAATTTGTTGAAAAAGATATGTCATTGGATACCCCTGGGAAAAAAATCATCCGCAGGTGGAGATTTCACGCCTGCGGATGTTGATGAGAGAGAATCTACGGGTTCGCGTTTGCAAACCAGACGAATTTATCGCCTTTCACCTGTAGGATCACCGCGCTCTTGATCGGGTCGCCTGAACCTTCTTTGAAGGCCATATTACCGGTTACCCCTTCGAAGTTGGAGATCTTGGTCATACCGTCACGCACCGCTTCGCGATCAATCTTGCCAGCATTTTGCAGAGCCTGCCAGAGTAATCCAAAAGAATCAAACGTCAGAGCAGCAACATCATCCGGTGTAACGCCATATTTAGCGCTATACTCATTGATAAATTTTTTCGCATTTGGTGTAGCGGCATCCGCTGCATAATGAGTGCTGAAATAATAGCCTTCACAATCGGTGCCACACAGTGTGATCAGCTCAGAACTGCCCCAGGAATCGGACCCCAGGAAGGGCACATTGATGCCCAATTGATGCGCCTGTTGAATCTGCAGAGGGACTTCACTGTAATAATTCGGCAGGAAAATAACTTCCGGCCCGGCTTCTTTAATTTTGGTTAACTGAGCAGTGAAGTTCTTGTCGCCGGTGGTATAGGTCTCATAAGCCACGACTTTTCCACCATTCTCTTCATAAGTTTCTTTAAAGAATTCTGCAATTCCTTTGTTGTATTCTGAAGCAACATCAAACAAAACAGCAGCTTTTGTAGTTTTCAAATTATCCAGCGCAAATTTCGCAACCACACGTCCCTGGAAAGGATCAATAAAAGCCGCCCGGAACACGTATTTCTTGGGTTCATCAGTCTTGGCATCCAGGGTGGTCTTTGGGCTGGTTGACCAGGGGCTGATCAATACCACCTTTGAGCTTTCTGCTACTTCCGAAGCTGGGATGGCATAACGGCTGGCATTTGGCCCAATGATGGCAACGACGTTTTGTTGCGTGATCAGTTTTTGGGCTGCCGAAGCAGATTGATCAGCTTTGCCAGCATTATCTTCGATATATAACTCGACTTTATATTTCTTGCCGCCAACTTCCAGCCCGCCAGCATCATTGATTTCCTGAACCGCCATTTCTGCTGCATTCTTACAGGAAGCACCCACCGCTGGGATATCACCGGTTAATTCAGCAATGACACCCACTTTGATGGTTTGCGCCTGGCCACCTGACTGGCCACATGCGCTTAATACCATACTTAAAATCAAAACCACGCCTAATAATAAGGCTATCTTTTTCATTTCTTATTCCTCCGTGAATTATTCAATTAGGGATTGGGTTGAGTAACAAAATAAAAATTGAGTTGGGGAAAGATATATCTACCGGAAGCAATCACCTCCATTCAATATAACCTAGTCTATCTTTTTATATTACAGAAGTTATTTACTAATGTCAACTAGAAATTTGACATTATTTCTATCAGATTCATCAAGAATAGGATATAGCTAAAAGCTATCAGGGGAAAGTAAAAAAGAAAAAGTCTGCCCCTCTAATTTTTATTAGAGGGGCTTTGAAAAAGAGTAGGAAAAGATTGTTTGTAAATTAGCCTTGATAATTAAAAATTAAATAAATATTTTTCTTTATTAAATCTTAATTTTTAACTTTCTGGTTTTCGGATGAATCTTGTTGGCCTTGTTCAAGACTTGCTTTGAGAAAAACTTCTTTTGCCAATTGTAATCTTTCTTTTCCTTCAGTATTAATTCCAGCATTTTCTGCAGTAACTCGCCATAACTCTTCAGGATAAGCTAAGCTTAAACTGTAACTCCTCTCATAGTTTTCAAAGAAATCTCTCAAAAAATTGAAATCTTCATCAGAAATTATTTCTTTCTTCATTTCAACAACAAGATCATGGATTTCATTGGCGACTTGAATTAATTCTCTCTTTATGGATCTCTTCATTATATAAAAAGCTCCTGCGGCAGCAAATTTGCTGCTAAATCAGGTAAATCCCACCAACTTTTATCAAGGATTTCTGAATTCCCATTTTCAGGAACCTCATTTTCAACAAATAAAACTTGCCAGGGATTGATTTGCATAGGATTATTTGTCTGGTTACTCACTAAAGTAGTAAGGATTTCATGAACAATATTCTGTTTATCTTCTCCACTGCGAATTAGAATACTCGACAATTCAAGTATCGGATTGGATAGAGAGGTATCATCATCTAATTCGCCACTGAATGACGCACCATTCAGGTTTCTTGATAGAACAATGGCAGGTGCTGTTTTTGTAAATAAGCAAAAAGTTCTAAGTAAGGAAGAATAAAACTGAAAGCATAATTGTGAGGAATAAGCATCTTCTGATAATTCGTTTTCATTGTGGTTATGGATACTGGTATTAATAATTAAAGTATCCTGCTCCCAGAAGATATCAAGATTTCCAATGATGAAATCATTAGCCAGTTCTGTATCTCGTATTTCTTGTTGAGGAGCTCCTTTTTCAAAAACAAACTGATTTCTAAGATTTCTTTCCCTCTCAGAAAAAGAATTGTTATTAACTTCATCACCAGCAGGGTAGTATTTGATTAAAAAGTTTGCAACATTCTCGAGTTGAGATGGGAGTGAAAACAAATCAAAAACACCTGAAAAATTATGTAGCCAAAAATACCAACCTCTGTTTTTGGTAAGTCCACTCACCATTCTAAATCCAATTTGATCCCTAATTTTTTCATTAAAAATTGAATACAAAATGATATTATTTATTTTAGAAAGTATCTTATTGTTTTTATCCATCGCAATCCTATTTTTGTTTTATGCCTACAGAGGATGAAGCTCCTCTATAGGCATAATATCCGGATCTATCGGCTTTAACTACCCAAAAACAATCGTGTCACCATTTCCAAGATAATCAGCACACTTTGAACCAAACGAAGCGGTCCCTTTTATAACCGGGTAACCAGCCTCAACGAATTTGTGAGCGGTCAGGTTGCCTGTACAATGGTTACAGCCAATTTTCTGGAAGCCATATTCTTTCAACCCAAACACTAAATCATCATAGCGTGGGTCCCAATCTTCAAATGGCGATATATGTAGTCCACCATATACACCATAGGGGCGATCACCACCCTTGATCGTCGAATAACAGGCTTCAGCCATTTGTAAAATACCCTGATGGCAACAGCCTGTCACTTGAACGATACCATGATCTTTTACATTGAAAAACAGAGATTGCTCTCCAAATACACGGCAAATTATTCCTACCGGGAAATAATAGCCGGCAGTTCCAGGAATTTGCTTTCCATTTTTATCGTGGACCGGGAAAAGATGGAATTTTTTTGATTGGGTTTCATATAACTTTCCTTTAAACCCAGATTGTTTAATAAATTCTTTTCCTTCGGGATAATAATCTCCTCCAATGTACATATCAATATCATTCTTATATTTCATTGTTGCAGGTAAGCCCCAAAAATGATCAAAGTGCTCATGGCTCACGAAAAGATTATCGATTTCTCCGTTTTTAAGCATTTTGTCAACGCCTGTTTCCTGGAAGCGTTTATCAGTCCAATCAAAATTCCAGCCTGTATCCAAGAGAATGAATTTTCGATCTCCATCTAGCAATTCTATATCTAAGAGAGCTGCAAATCCTCCTGCATTGTCTACATTCAAATCTCCGCGGGGATTACCTGGTTTCCCAGCTGGTGGCCATGGATATTCCCACTGATTGACTAACAACCCACCCATGTCAGCAAAATCTTTTGTGAGCGTCGCATTATCAAACCAGCTTGTTTCACTAATACAAGTAATGGTTAGCTTTTTAATTTCTCCAATATCTATATCACCCTTTTTTCTTTCCTCTAAAAATCTTTTTCGCCAGGGAGAAACAGAAAATGCACCCATTGTTCCGACAAATCCGCCTACAGCGCCAACCCCCATCCATTGTAAGAAATTCCTTCTTGAAACTTCACCCTCATTCTTTTCATCAATAAGGATCTGATCATTTTTTTCTTTATTTTCCATTTTTTTCCTCCAATCTTCATTCAACTCTAGGGAAAAATTTTCCAATTAGGAATAACCAGGAGAAAGAAAGCAAAGAATAAAATAGCGCCAAGGATTACTCCTACAATAACCCCTTTCCAGTTTACTTTAGATGTTTCCATTATTTTTCCTCCACAATAGCAACCTTAATTTTTTTAAATCCAGGCCAGTTATCCATAAACCAATGATGGATCAACATCATGTTAATAAACCAAATGGTTGGCACCATCGGATATTGCATCGCATGCGCCATTTCCTGTTGTACACCCAGGTATAAATGCCCTGTTTTGTAGTAAAAGACATATACAGCAATTCCTAGAATAAATGTTACAACGGTTCTAATTGTCCAATTAACCGGTTTGCTGAATTTTTTCGGCCAGTTTCCACAATAAAAAGTAATAAACATTGCCGGCAACAAGAAAAACACCATTGTTTCCCCAACATGTAACCAGCGCCAACCTGGGTCAGCCATATAACGATCACCCAAAATAGCTGGCCCAAACGCTAATTCCTGCGCAAAATAAATTCCGAAGGCAAAGGCAAAGGCAATAACGATAATCCCGAAAAAGGTAACCAATCCCCTCAGCCCGGTACGTTTTATTTCTGAGAAGGGCCATCTTTCCCAGATAGTTTCGACCAACCAAACGACAACCGTACAACACATGATCCAGGCAATATGAAAATTCCCACTAACAGTTCCGGCAATATTCATCCACCAAGGAGGAGTAACTGCTGCAAAATATTGCCAGGGGAAATAAATAATTCCCATATGTGAATGCATAGTTGCCAGATAAATCATTGTGGCAATGAAAAAAGTAACTACCAGAACGGTAATTCCAAGAGCAGGTTGTTTCAATTTATCCCAGGGGCGGTTTTCAAATGCGACTGGCCATGCAGGGCTTAACCAAGAAGCCAAGGCAGCAAACATCAAACAAGCCAACGAGGCATATTCCATTGCAAAAAATTCGGTAATGCCTAATTCTGCCACCATTCGAGATGGGCTAAAATACGTGATTGCAAAATTACCCAAGAAACCAAAGAAAAAACCTCGAATCAGAATGAGCAAAATTCCGGTCATTACCAGCGTCAAAACGATCCCTTTGATGATCGGATGAGTCCTTTCTAACCAGCTTCGCTTGAATGGCCAATAATGGAAAAGATAAACCATCCAGATAGCTATAATTAGAATCCAGCGGGTGTACATATATCCAACCTGAGGTGTGTATAAACGCAGAACACCTCGCGGGTCCATAAAGATCCACCAGGTTACATAAAAAATAGCAGCCACAAACAAAAAACTCACAACCTGAGGCCATGGTGATCGCCAACGCCCGACCAGCTTTCGCTCTTCGAGATAGCCAGTACCAAAAGTCTCTTCAGATACAGAGGTTTCTTTTGCGCCGAGGGCAATATCGGCTGTACTCATAACAACTCTCCTTTCAAAAATTATTGGGGGGATTCCTGCTTTGAGAATTAGCAGTGCTTATCATGATTGTAACACTAATAAAATATAATACAACTAATAAATTAGTTATGTCCTAAATATAATGATATTATTCACATAATATAATATGTGTTAAAATACATTTAAAGGTTGATAAAAACGTTTTTCTTATTCAATAAAAAAAACCGAAAGGATAATTTTTACGTATAATCGAAATTCATAAACAGCTGACTTTAAGAAAAAGTAAAGCTTTTTGTTACTCTTACTTCACTTTTTTCTGCCTGAGTTCCAGCTGGAAAGGGTAAAATACGAAAGTTACTCAAATTCGTCATTTTTTAGCATTGTTGCTTCGATTTAATGTTACACTAACTGAAAAAAGATGAAATAATAGCAGCATTACAATCAAACAGAGTAAGAACATCGAGGAATAATGACAGAAATCTCAACCACCTCAGGAAATGATCAACTTAATCACGAACAAGAAGTCGATATTGGAAATCGCATTCGCGATCTCCGAATTGATCGAGGTTTAACAATAAAAGAATTAGCTGCTTTGAGTGAACTTTCCGTCAACGCTTTAAGCCTGATTGAAAATGGGAAAACATCGCCTTCTATTAATACCATGCGGCAAATAGGAAAAGCCCTGAAAGTGCCGATGACAAAATTTTTTGAACCACAAAGGGAAGAAAAAAAAGTGGTTTACATTCCAAAAAATCAGCGTAATTCCGTGTTTGCCAAAGTAGCGGAATTTTCGTATTTAAGTAAAGATTTAGTTGGAAAAGGATTCGATGTTCTCATCGTCTCAACTCCACCATTATCAGACAGTGGACCAATACCAATTAATCACAGCGGCTATGAGTTTGTTTTTTGTCTGATAGGAAAAATTTTGTATTCAGTTGAAAATGAACATTTCTTGCTTGAACCTGGCGATAGTGTTGCTTTTATTGCATCTTTGAACCATCAATGGAAGAACCTTGACACGACTGAATCTAAATATTTATTAGTGATGGTAAGTACTGAAACTGAACCTGCGTTAATTGCAATCAATGAACACTTTCCTGACAAACACTAAGTTAATAATTCTTTATATTAACTTTTTCAACCTACAAAATAGTATAATGGGTAAGCATTCATCTCTATTTTCCTGGGGATCATCTACTACGTTTGAACTCCGCAAAAGAGAAATCCAAACCTGACTGTTTCACTGACTTGTTAGAAAACCAAACCTATCAGAGGCTGACAAAGGAGATTACATCGTATGGAAGAAACAAGAGAAAGTAACCTGACAAACGAGAATAATCGCTACGCTCGTTTTCGTCCGGTTTTATCCAAACGCTGGTTGCTCATCATCGCCGGCTGCATGTGGTCAGCAGTTGGTATTATGCTGATGACCTACGCGATCGTGTGGCTGACCAGGGAGCTTTCCATTAGCTCAATTCTGCTGGGTCTTCTTGGCGTGGCTCTTTCGATAGCGATGTTTCGTTTCATTTTTAAGAAAATTGCCAATAAAAATGTAGATCGCATCCTCTCGCTAGATGACAAAGCCTGTCTTTTTTCCTTCCAGCCCTGGACCAGTTATTTGATCATCGTCTTTATGATGACACTTGGAATTATCCTGAAAAACTCTGCCATCCCCAAACCTTACCTGGCCGTCGTCTACATGACCATCGGCAGTGCCCTCTTTCAAGCCAGCATCACCTATTACACGCACTTTGCTGTGTACCAAAGTTCAGGCGTTTCTTAAGAATCAGGCAGATCTTAATATCTCATCCCAACCCACACCACCCCCTAATCATCTCCCATTATAAAATCTAACAAAATTCTTCCTGAATGATAAATTTAGCTGCAAATAACGATCTTTATCATATTGACTTCAATCCAACGAGGTGATAACCTAATACATAAGGCTAACGGAAGAGTTTATGAAAATTCTGGTAAAGCATTTTCTCTCCTTCTAAGCGGACACGTCCGATGTGTCCGCTTATATTTTAAGGGCTCAACCGCTGACCAAATCTCAAGCTTACAGGAGAAATAAATGGCTTCTTCAACCAATGCATTTGAAATGGCACAAGCCCAGTTCGATCATGTTGCTGAGTTGCTGCAATTAGACCCGGATGTGCGCGAGATCCTGCGCTGGCCTTTGCGCGAATTTCAATTCCGCATCCCGGTGCGGATGGATGATGGCAGTATCCGCGTTTTTCAGGGTTTTCGCGTTCAGCACAATGACTCCCGCGGACCAAATAAAGGCGGTATTCGTTTTCATCCGGCAGAAACGATCGATACTGTACGGGCGCTGGCAACCTGGATGACGTGGAAATGTGCCGTGGTCGATATCCCGCTGGGCGGTGGCAAGGGTGGTGTGGTGGTTGACCCTGCTACGCTTTCTACAGCCGAGAAAGAACGCCTGGTGCGTGGGTATATTCAGCAGCTCTGGAGAAATATCGGCCCCCGCCAGGACGTGCCGGCGCCAGATGTGGGCACCACGCCGCAAATGATGGGCTGGATGATGGATGAATACTCCAAATTAACCGGTCAATATACCCCCGGCGTCATCACCGGCAAACCGGTCGGTAATGGCGGGTCGCTTGGTCGTACCGAAGCCACCGGTTTTGGCGTAATCTACACCGTCAGGGAAGCGCTCAAACATCTCAAATTAGATCCCACAAAATGTACCGCCGCTATTCAGGGCTTTGGCAATGTCGCTCAATATGCAGCCATTGGATTTATTGAATTCCTGGGTGGCAAGGTGATCTGCGTTTCCTATTGGGATCGTGAAGATCGTGCTTCTTACACTGTCAGCAAAGCTGATGGAATTGATCCGCATTTCTTAAGAGCCATCACCGACCAGTATGGCACCATCGATAAAGCCAAAGCCAGAGAAGCAGGCTATGTGATTGAAGATGGCGACGCCTGGATCTCCAAGGAAGTGGATGTTATCATCCCCGCTGCGTTGGAAGGCCAGATTAACGCCGACAGCGTTAAGAAGATACATGCCAGTGTAAAAATAATTGCCGAAGGCGCCAATGGCCCCACCACCCCTGATGCAGACAAGGTCATTCAGGAGAAAGGCATTTTCCTGGTGCCCGACTTTTTATGCAATGCCGGCGGTGTGACCGTCTCTTACTTTGAAGGCGTGCAAAACGATATGAACTTCTACTGGGGCAAAGAAGAAGTGCTCGAAAAAGAAGATCAGAAAATGACCTCTGCTTTCCAGGCTGTGCTCGAAATGTCATTGAAAGAAGATGTCTACATGCGCGACGCAGCTTACATGGTCGCCATTGCCCGGGTGGTGAAAGCCATGGGGCTGCGCGGCTGGATATAAACTGAATTTTCAAGTCAACCTAAAGGCTGACACGAAAAACGGTCAGCCTTTATTTTTTGCTTATGGACAAAAACCGGTGCAAGTTAACCCCACCGGAAGCGGTCATGGCGATTCCAGCACCAATCGCCAGCCCAATAGGGTGTTCTTTAAAATAGGAAGCATCCAGAAAAAATGTGAGAAACAAGAGGATGCCATGCAGATAGAATTGAGGGCTTTTAGTCATAAAGGCGATAAAGAAGCAAATTAACGGGCTGATGATGGTAGCCATAGAATAGACCATTGCAAGATTGTCAGAACGCCTGCCCAAATCACCACCAAACCCAGGGCAATCTCCCAGATACCATCACCCATGAATTTCAGAACCAGGTCTGTCCGCACAACCGTTTTCTTTTGTTTTTTTGCCATGAATTACCTCTTTTAATGGGATAAATCCATCATAGCGGAACTGCGGATACCTGTCAATTAAAGGATCAATTGTCTTTGAATAGCGATTGAAACTGCAGCAACGCGACTTTCCACCCCTAGTTTTGTGAAGATATTGCCAATATGATATTTGACAGTCGAAGCGCTGATCAATAACTTCCCGGCAATTTCATTGTTGGATAGCCCATTAATAATAAACCTGAGCACATCCCGTTCTCGCTCGGTTAAATCTTCTAGCGGCAGGAGCGGATATTCATTTGAGTCAGAAAAAGCTTTGCTGACTTCAGGCGCAATCATCATGCGGCCGGCGATTGCCGATCGAATTGCCTGTGCCAGTTCCCTGGACTGCACATTCTTCATCAGATAACCGTTTGCCCCAGCCTGTAAAGCGCCTTGTAATAAAGCATCATCCAGATAACTGGTCAGAGCGATCATAGTTATTTTTGGTTGTTTCTGGCGAATAGCCCGAATGGCAGCCAACCCTCCCATTCCAGGCATTTTCAAATCCATGAGAAGGACATCCGGCTGCAATGTCGCCGTTTTCTCAATCGCTTCCTCGCCACTGGATGCCTCACCAATCAATTCAAAATCTTCAATGGCCATTAAAAAAGCGCTCAATCCGCTGAGAACTACAGCATGGTCATCCACAATCAAAATTTTAATTTTTTTAGCCGCTTTCATTTACCCTCTGCGCGTTATTTATTTACCTTCAATTAAATTCAATGCCAGGTGCTGAGTTTTTATCATGGCTGTTTGGAAAGCCTTTTCTTTCATTTGCATTACCACCACCTTCGCATCGATAAACTCCATACCCAATGCTTTCGCTACTGAGATACGGTGATGACCATCCCGCACAAAATAATAAATTCCAAGCTGAACCAGTTCGACTGCTGGAACATGGTCTCCTCGTAAAAATAAATCTGAAATACATAACCAGCGCTGATGGTTGCGTTCAGACTTTGGGGCAAAATTATCATCATAATCCTGACAACGGTTTTCTGATCCAATCACCAGGCGCAAAGGAATAGCATGCACGCCGATTTCAACCATGTTTACCGCGGTACCCTCTTGAACAAATGCAGTGAGCGGGAACAGTTCACAGGGTTTTCTTAGCAAGTTTTTGAAAAATCGGTGAAAAAAGCCTTTTAAACGCATGCGATTGTACAGGGCAAAAGATTGTTCTCGGATCATAATCGAACGCGAGGGTTCACCCCATTCGACCTCATGCTGGAAATATGTGCGGTTATCCATCGTATTTCTTGTTTTCATCGTTTAGATTTTTCCTTTTCTCACTCTGAAGAATACAATAGTTAACCACACGAGTCACCCATAAACCTGCCAGTTATCTCTAAGACAGGCGATGGATATTTTTCCTCGCCTTTTGACCAGCAGAAACTTTCTTCAGGAAAAAGGATTCGCATTTCGATCGGAAATCATTACAATTAGTAGAAATAACCAGAATTGTCGTGAAATAAGCTTTTTTTTTACAAAAATCACCAATAAATACCTGCAGCTAACAAAAATGTGAAGCTTTTTTGTTATTTATTTATTTCCAAATTGTTTTTTTCATATATACTATAATCAAGTTCTATGTTTCGCTGTGAGGTTTTTGGTTTGCCAGGTATCAAGGAGTGATCTATGAAAAATACTGTCCTGAATTTGCTAACGGTTCTGGTTTTGGTGGCGATTGCGGTTTTCTGTCTTATTCTCGCTGTCTTATTTATCAACCCGAATTCACCCATTAACCCATTCCCACCAGGCAAGCTACCAGAATTGTTGGTATTACCAACTGCCACGGCAACTGAAAGACAACTCCCCACCTTCGAAGATTTGCCAGATGTTTTTCCTCCTACATCCACCCAAGCGATTGCACAATTACCAACCCTAAGACCCTCATCAACTCCATTACCTACCTTTACCTCCTTTGTTTTACCCAGTGCAACCCCATCCAATACCCCCACTAAAACACCGACCGAAACTCCGGAAGCAACCGCTACCAGCGAGCTTTATCAGTGTTCCATTATTTTCTCGCAACCCAATGGCGCAACTTTTCCTCCCGGGGGTGATTTTGATGGAAAATGGAACCTACGCAACACCGGCACCCAGCAATGGAGTGATGAATTTGATTGGGTATTCGTCAGCGGGGATCGTTTCCAGGTCTCAGCGGATGTGGTTGACCTCAACCAATACATCAACCCCGGCAATGATGTCACCTTTATTGTCGATATGATTGCACCCAAACAACCTGGAACTTACAAAGCCAAATGGGCTTTACGTACCAATCAGGGTTTGTTTTTCTGTGAATCAGAAATCACTCTGACCGTAAGATAAGTAGATGACAAAAAGGGCTGCAAAATCAGCCCTTTTTTATTTAATAATCCTCCGGTTGATTAGAGGAACTTATTTTTCCTGCCAGCTTTGAGTGTACCAGGTCAGGTACTCTCCGATATGGCTTGTCCAATAATCAGCCGTATGCCCTCCAGGGTTTACTGAATATTCCAGTGGAACCTGGTTTTGCTGTAAATATAAAACGAAGGGTTCGCTAAACTTCCGATAGGGATCCATCTCACCAATATCGAACCAAAATTGCGGGAGGCTGTTCGTATCCTTTTGCAGCCATTCTTTTACTCTGTTCATATCTCCGGAAAAAGTGGTAAAACTGTGACCGCCAATCTTCTCAAAAGCATCCGGGTAAGCGAACCCAACCCTGACTGCCCAATTTCCACCTCTGGATAATCCTCCCAGAGCACGGTATTGGCGTTCCAGCCGAAAATTATATTGCCTGATTAACTGCGGCACCAAATCATCCACCAATGCCTGGTCATAGCGGGAGGTGTAGGAGTCCTGCAGATATAAACGTTCAAACGGCATGATAATCGCCAGCGGTTCAATCTTTTTTGCAGTGATCCACTGGTCTGCTAAATCGGTCAGCCCCAGTTTGATCCACTGATCCTGGACGCCATTTTGACCATGCAGCATGATCAAAAATGGGTAACCCACCTCTCTTTTTGAGTTATAACAGGGAGGTAAATACACATTTGCTTTAATGGATTCAGCCAATATTTCAGAATAAAATTTTTCTTCATGGATAGTGCCTGTGGTTTCCAGGCAGGGGATTTCAGCAGCAGTTGGAGATGGCAAGATCACGGTTGGAGAAGGCGTTTTTGTCGCAGTTCGAACGAGTGTTGGGAGGATGATTTCAGTTCGCGAGATGACAACTGTTGGGATAATGACATGATCAGAGATGTTGTTTTCAGGGGTCTGCATTGGGGTCAGTTGACAGCCACTCACAAGAATTCCTGAAATAGCAGCCGCAATAAAAAAGAGAAAAATTCCCCATTTGTATCTTGACGATTTCATCTTGTTGCGATTATACTCTGTTTGCTCGGGGTGTAGCGCAGTTGGATAGCGTACCGCGTTTGGGACGCGGGGGTCGGCGGTTCAAGTCCGCCCACCCCGACAGGAAAACAGTCTTTCGGCTGTTTTTTTAATCAGTCTGTTTTCTTTTTTTTATTATTTATCCTTTCCATGATAAAATTTGAATTTGAGAATCATATTTAAATGAGGTGATCAGAAATTATGGCTAAAATTAAATACGATGGAATATTGGAAGCAGTGCATCTGGACGCGGATGGTCAAGTAGAAATCGCTCGTATTTATGAAAAGAGAGGCGCTGTTTTTTCTGATCGTTTCCTGGTAAGTCGCGATGAGTTAATCAAACGCATTAACAAAGGCCAGAAATTTCTGCTAGGCACCCGCATACCCAAAACTGGATCGGTGTTCAATACCAGCGAGCCGGTGCGCGTGGCCTCAGTAGATGGCAAAGAGAACCTGCAGGTAGGGGAAGGGGATGCCAAAGGGGATCTGTTGACAAACGTTCCTCGTTTTTAATGTCCGAGTTTTTTCTGTCGATTATTATTCCAGCACATAATGAAGAAGAACGTTTACCACCTTCTTTAGAATTGGTGGCTGATTTTGTTCAGCAGCAATCCTATCCAATTGAAGTGATTGTGGTGGAGAATGGCAGCAGTGACCAGACCCTGCAAGTTGCTCAATCCTTTCAGCAAAAAATGCCTTTTTTACGAGTAATAAGCGAGCAGCAAAGCGGCAAGGGATTGGCAGTCAAAAGCGGTATGTTAGCTGCCAGAGGAACTTATCGCATCTTTTGTGATGCTGATTTTTCCATGCCGGTCAGCGAAATCAGCAAATTCATACCAGCAGAAAATGAATCTTATGATATTGCGATTGCCTCCCGGGAGTTACCTGGTTCCCGACGAGTGGATGAACCGGAGTTCCGCCATTTAATTGGGCGGGTTTTTAATGCGTTGGTTCGTTATTCTTTACTACCCGGCTTGCATGACACTCAGTGCGGTTTCAAGGCCTTTCGAGGTGCAATCGTACCGCATCTTTTTAACCTGCAGACCATGTCTGGCTGGTCATTTGACGCGGAATTGCTCTTTATTGCCCAGCGCTTCCAATATAAAATCATCGAAGTGCCTATCACCTGGCATTACAAGCCGGGTACCCGTTTACATATTTTTAAAGATTCCATCCAGATGGCATCCGACCTGTTTACGATCCGGCGTAACGCCCGGCAAGGATTGTATGACCAGAAGAACCAGGCCAGTCATTGAGATACCGGCGGCGCCCAATTTAGAGTATGAGTGCCAGCTTTGGGATCGAGGGGTACAAATGGTGGCTGGTGTGGATGAAGCCGGGAGAGGAGCCTGGGCTGGGCCGGTCGTGGCAGCAATGGTCATCTTCCCTAATGAGAATAATCTCGCACAGGTTCTGTTCGGTGTCCGCGACTCGAAGCAAATAAACGCTGAAAAACGAGCTTATTGGGCCGGTATCATTCAGGAACAAGCTCTCGCCTGGGGTGTTGGTTTTTCGGATCATAGCGAGATCGACCAGATAGGGATTTTACCAGCCACGCGCCTGGCTATGCAGCGGGCACTGGAGCGATTAACCATCCCGGCACAGCATCTCTTAATCGATGCGGTTGTTCTCCCCAAAAACACCGTTCCACAAACTGCTCTGATCAAGGGCGACCAACGCAGTCTGAGCATCGCAGCTGCTTCCATCCTGGCAAAAACCACCCGGGATGCTTTTATGCAGCAAGAAGAAACCAGCTATCCAGGCTACGGCTTTACCCGCCATAAAGGCTACGGCACCCGCTTCCATCAGGCAGCGCTCAAAGAGCTTGGACCGTGCCCAATTCACCGCATGAGCTTTCGACCGCTGCGTGAGCAATCCTGAAGGATTATTCTTTGGGTTCTGCTGGGTTAGCGCCAATAAATGTTCCATGGGGAATGATCGTGTTTTTCGGAATTACGACAATCCCATCCCGCACTGAAAATAAGGTCTCATCCATTTCAGTGCCCCTTGGAAATGGTCGGATTGTCACACCCCGTCCTATGCGCACGTTCTTATCCAGAATGGCTCCTTCAATATAAGAACCATTCCCGACTCCAATTGGAATTTCAAAATCAAGCATACCTGGCAGGTAATCCTCACGATTACAGGAAGAAGTGCGATCATAATAATCAGCGCCCATCATAATTGTGTCAATAATCTGCACCCCGGAACGAATTTGAGAACGCAGCCCAATGACCGAGTGGCGTATTTCAGCATGGTTGATACAACAGCCGTCCGTCAATAACACACTCTCTAATTGACTATCTTCTATGGTAGAGCCCGGTAAAAAGCGTGGGTGCGAATAAATGGGGCTTTTCTGATCAAAGAAATTAAAAGGTGAATTTGGTCCGGTTAACAGCAAATTGGTGTCATAAAAAGAACGAATCGTTCCAATATCTTCCCAGTAACCATCAAAATCAAATCCATACACGCGTTTATGGTCGATTGCTCCCGGAATAACATGTTTTCCAAAATCATCCATGCTGAAATTATCCAGCATTTCACATAAAACATCTGTGTTGAACATGTAAATTCCCATCGAGCCCAAAAAAGGCCGGGCTTCGTCATCACGACTCACCAGATCTGCCAGCACCTCCGGATCAGTCGGTTTTTCGGCAAAACGTGTGATTTCAAAGTTCTCATCCCGTTTTAAAATCCCAAAGCGATCGGTTTCATTTTTCCGGATAGGCTGCACTGCGATGGTAATTTCAGCATTTTTCTCCCAGTGGAAACGCGCCATTTCCTCATAGTCCATACGGTAAAGATGATCACCCGCCAGAATTAAAACGTAAGGAGTACGGGCTGATTTGATCTCATATATTTGTTTTCTGACTGCGTCTGCGGTTCCTTGATACCAATCTTCGGTGTAAACCGTCTGCTCTGCTGCCCAAATCTGCACCCAGCCGGTGTGGAAAGCATCAAACTGGTAGGTGGCGGTGATGTGGCGATGTAAAGAGACCGAATTGAATTGGGTTAAAACTGCCATTTTATAGATGCCAGAATTAATACAATTGCTGATGGGAATATCAATCAAACGATATTTACCGGCAATTGGCACCGCCGGTTTGGAACGCATCGAGGTTAACGGCTGTAATCGAGAACCGCGACCTCCTCCCAGTATCACCGCTAAAATCTGATTCATCGTTGGCATATCAACCTCCAGCACAATTCTCATTTAATTATAGATGAGCGAATAGAACTAGTCCAGATGTTGTTTCATCTCCTCTCATCGATTCAATTGTCTTATTTCAGAGGATGATAAAATAAAACCAGTTCTCTCTCTTTCATTACTCAAAAATTAATGACCTCATGACCCGCCCCCTAAAACCTGATCAGATACTGACCCCGCTGGGGATTGGATTAACGCTTTCTTTACTGGGAGATTCCACCCTTTACACCGTACTGCCATCCCCGGATATTGCCAGTCAGGTTGGATTGAGTCTGGGAATGGTCGGTTTTCTCCTCGGCATCAATCGTCTGGTGCGCTTGCTCTTTAATAGTATCGCCGGCTGGATCTATGATCGCCTGCCCCGCCGCCCATTAATGCTCATTTCTCTGGCAACTGCCACTCTCTCAACTACTTTTTATGCCTTTGGATCCGGACCCTTCGTGTTGACAATTGGCCGAATTTTGTGGGGTATATCCTGGGCGGGTATGTGGATCGGAGCCAACAGCATTGCCCTGGATATTTCGAATGATTTGAATCGCGGCAGCATCAATGGGAAGTTGCAAATGTGGTACTTCATCGGCATCGCTATTTCGTCCTTTTGTGGAGGGCTCTTTACAGATCTTTTCGCTTTTCGCGGTGGTATGTGGGTCAGTGCATTTTTTGCCGCTTGCGGATGGCTGATCTGGTTACGATTTTTACCAGAAACCCGTTATTTAAAGGAAAGAACGGTTGATCCTTCTTTAAAGGAAGAAAGCAACCAGAAAACCAACTTTCCCTGGAAATTAACCATCGTCTGTGGAATCCCATTTTTTATCATTCGTGTCGTATTTATCGGTATTTTAGGCGCCACCACAATTTTATGGTTATCACAATTTATGGCAGATGGCAGTTTACTCCTGGACGATACCATCCTGCCGCTGGCTACTTTGAGCGGCACCTTTATTGCTGTACGCCTCATTATCAGCGTCCTTAGCGCTCCTCCGGTTGGTTGGGTTTCTGACAAACTTAATCGCCGTTGGGCGGTTTTAGTAGTGCTCTTTTTGCTTTTTGGATCTGGAGGCTTTATCATTCTGGCATCCCAAAATATTTGGGTGTCAATACTTGGGGTGATCACTTCAGCTATCGCGGGCGGGAGTATCCCGGGGATTATAACTGCAATTATTGGTGATCAAATCCCGCAGGATCACCAAAGCCGTGTGTTGGGGTTTGTTTTTTCTTTTGGTGATCTGGGTTCAGCCATCGGACCGGCGTTGGCGCTCAGTTTGATGGGCGTCATCAGTCTTCCTGCATTATTTCTTGGCTGTGCACTTTTGCTCGCTTTAACAGGTGGCTTGCTATTGATTCCAGCACTTTTTGAACATCGAAAAACAATTTTAAACGAAAAACGACTTGCATAAGAAAATGTACAGGTCGTTCAGAGTTTAGTAAACAGTATTCAGGCGATTTCCAGCGGTTTTTGATTTACCTGCTGGCTCACTTTAACAGGGATGGATTCCATCAGTGCTTTTTCTGTAAAGCACATTTGTCTTGAAACCTTGATCAGATCCGCTATTTTGGTTTCTTCTTCTTCCGAGTCGATCAGAATTTCAATTTCGAAGCCATCACAAAAACCTTCAGCATCACCTTTTAAAACCGAGCCCTGTTCATGGAAATGAGCCGTCACATTCACCCGTTCATTTCGGATATTCAGCTTTCTTTTAGCCGCAACCTGCGACACATGGGAGATCAGTCAAAGCGCCATCCCGGCAACGAAATACGAAAGCGGGGTTGGTGCTGTGCCTTCTCCACCCGGCATATAAGAACCCTCGTCGCTAATAAAAGCGTACATGCGTCCGGTTTCCGGTTGCCCGGCCAATACCTGTTTTCTCCATTTTTCGATGGATGAAGCTTCAGCGCGAACTTCGATCCCTCTAAAACCAGTGGGAGTTTTATTGTCTGTCATGATGATTCCTTTCATCCTGAATTTTTATCAGTATAGCACGGATAAAAAGAAGAAAGAATTTAATACCATGCCAATATCAACATCAGGCTTTCATTAACCGCATGCCATTTAAGATGACAATCAAGACGGATGCCTGATGGATTAACATTCCACCAGCCATATGAACCTCTCGCAGTAAGACGCCTGCCAGCAAAGCCGCTACTGTAACAAGGGCAATGAATACATTCTGGTGGATATTTCTTAAAACCGCCTTCGATAAAGAGATGGCCTGGGGAATTTTCCGTAAATCATCCGCCATCAAGGCGATGTCGGCGGTTTCGATCGCAATCCCGGAACCAGCCGCTCCCATAGCTATCCCGATATCCGCAGAAGCCAGGGCGGGGGCATCATTAATTCCATCCCCAACCATCGCCACAACCTTATGTTCCTTTTTAAGTTGTTGAATGATTTCTAGTTTGTTTTCGGGCAACAGGTTGGCATACACATGCTCAATCCCGGCTTGTCTGGCGACCGCCTGGGCAGTCACCTCATCATCTCCTGTCAGCATGACAATTTTCTGCAATCCGATGTGCTTCAATTCCGTGATCATTTCAGGCGACTTCCGGCGAATAGAGTCAGCAATCCCAAAAATGCCGATGATATTCTGATCCTTTGCGACCAAGACAGCGGTTTTCCCATCGGATTTCAGAATATTCAGCGCCTGTTGAACAGGTTCCGAGCAATAAATGCCCGCGTCTCCCATCAATTCTTCCGTACCAATGCGGATACGGATTCCCTGATATTGGGTTGACACTCCCTTACCGAGCAACAACTGAAATTCATCCGGTTCGGGGATTTCACCCAGACGATTGGCAGCTTCCATGATGGGTTTTGCAAGCGGATGCTCAGAATGAATTTCAGCAATCCCAGCCCAATATAAGATTGATTTCTGATCCTCGGACCAGGCATCATTATTGTTATCTGCATTACTATCCGATAGGCTGACCTCAGTCGAGTTTTCAACCACCAGAATATCGGTTAGACGAGGTTTCCCCTCCGTCAAGGTTCCGGTTTTATCTAGGGCAATTGCCTGAATTTTGCCGGCATTTTCCAAGTATTCTCCGCCTTTGATCAAAATCCCCTGTTTGGCAGCCCGGCCAATTCCAGCCACAATTGACACCGGAGTAGAGATAACCAGGGCACCTGGGCAGCCAATCACTAACAAAGTCAGAGATAGGTCAATATCCCGCGTGATTAAAAAAGTAAGAACGCTTAACCCAATGATCGCCGGAGTATACCATTGCGAAAAGCGCTCCATAAACCGTTGCGTGGGAGCTTTTTCTTCCTGAGCTTCCTCCACACGTTGAATGATTCGTACCAGAGTGGTATCTGCTCCAATACCGGTTGCTTTAATCTTTAACACACCATTCTGGATGATACTTCCTGCAAAAACGCGACTCCCAACTGATTTCTCCTCCGGAATCGGTTCACCAGTAATAGCACTTTCATTCACCGCTGCGATACCTTCTACCACCTCTCCATCCACTGGAATTTTAGAGCCTGGTTTAATTAACAGGAGATCACCCCTTTGTACTTCCCCCGCAGCAATTTCCACCTGTTTTCCTTTTCTTAAGACAATCGCTGTAACAGGCACTAAATCTAATAAATCACTCAGCACTTCGCGGGTGCGGCTTAAGGTGCGTGCTTCCAGGTAGGCGCCAAACATAAAAAGAAAGGTGACAGCCGCCGCCTCCCAGTATTCCCCAATGATTAATGCTCCAATAAAAGCAATGCTCACCAGAAGTTCAATACTAAAGGCCTTGTTACGCAGGTTAATCCAGGCGCGTTCAACAATATCCGCACCGGCGATGACGGCTGCAATTATCAGAAGCAGGTTCCCAACTAAAAAGAGAGCTGGAATTAACCTGGCTCCCAATCCAATCAGGATTAGAACCCCACTCAGAGAGGTAATAAATTTACGGCGATTCCGGGCATCCTGATACCATTTTTTGAAGAGAGCAGCAAAAGAAATTGAGTTTTTATTGATGTTAGAAAGCTGAGACACTGGCTTCATATCCAACAGACTGAACGGCTTTTACTAGATCATCGCTTTTTACCAGTTGTTCATCATGTTCTACAGCAATTCGACCTGTTGAGAAGAAAACTTTCGCGCTGGAAACGCCCTTCAAGCTGGTCAGAGCTTTCTCAATTTTTGCCACACAAGAGGGGCAGGATAATTCAGCACTTCTTAAGGTTGTTTTCATGGTTTATCTCCTTTTGGTAATTTTTCCCAATTATAAAGGAAATAACCAGACTCTTCTCTGCGCTGGATCAGTTAATCGCAGGCAATTTCATTTTTTTTTTATTGTTCGGGGTTTGCCAGACTCAGAATTCCATCCCAATTAATAATTGAAATCCATTTGCGGCCGCTCTTAATCACCCCAATCCTCTGATATTGGCGCAACACCCGGCTGACGGTTTCGGGCGTGGTTGCGGTCATTTCTGCCAGATCCTCACGCGAGATGGGGGCATTAATTAGAATTCCTTGCCCGGTGGGTTTTCCTAATTTTTCTCCTAATGTCACCAATGTCGCCGCAATTCGTTTTTCGACTGGCATCGTGCTGATCGTAAAAACCCGTTGGTTGGCAGCAATCAGTTTTTTTTCCATAATCTGCAACGATTTAATTGCCAGAGAAGGAAACTTTTCCAGAATTTGACCAAAAGCCTGACTGTTAATGCTCAATACACAGCAGGAGGTTAAAGCTTGGACAGTATCAGGGTATATTTTTGATCCAAATACTGACAAATTTCCGAATAAATCTCCTTCCAGGAGGATATCCAGCAAGACATTGCGCTTTTCAAAGCCGGGTTGAAATAATTTAAGCTTTCCTTCCGCAACTACGTACATTTTTTCGGCTAAATCACCGGTGAAATAAATAAATTCATTGGGTTCATAACCGAGTGAAGCAAATTGCTGATTGACCTGATCTAATTCTTCTGGCGTGAGGTCAGTAAAAAAAGGTAACCGGCCTAAGATTTTTAAACGCAGGTCGATTGAACAATGATGTTCATGCGTAAAAACCAGATTAACCGGAGATTTTCTGCGGGCATTCATGCAATGTATTATAGCAAATCATCGTTTATTTGATGGTTTTAGGTTAACAATTTAGCGGATTTAAGTCATAATCCCAAATCAAAACCTGAATATTTTGTTTTTTATATCAAATTCATTCGTTTTATGTTACTATTTTGTTTGTTTCTGGATAGAACATAGTTAATTAATGGTTATTTGTTGTAGAATATTGACAAAATCAGATAACAATTCAAATATAATAAACAAAAAATGTCCGAACTCTAAAAAATGAAAACTGCGCATTTGAAAATTCAGCAATCAAATCGGGTAGGAAGAATAATCATATCAATCATTTTCTTCTTCCTATACATTGGGACATTTCTTGTCGCTCAACCTCTATTGGGAAATGGCATTTCGGTATTGTCCATTTTTCCAGTAATATTGGTTATTTTGTTTTTCGGTTTGAAATGGGGAATCCTTAGCAGTGTATTTATCCTGGTTGTAAATTTCCATTTATTTATGAATTTTATTAACCCACAGGGACTATTTTTTGCATTGAAGGCTAGCATTCCTGGATTTATTATTAATTTGGTTGGGGTTTCAGCCGCGGGTGTTCTTCTGGGTTTTCATACCGGTTTTACCAAAGAGCTTGAGGAACGCGAATTATTCGAAAGGGCTTTGCAAAAAAGTGAGCAACGCTACCGGTCACAATTTACAAACATGATTGATGGTATGGCGATTGATGAAATCATCTATGCAGATGGAGAACCGGTTGATTGGGTGATACTGGATGTAAATCCGGCTTATGAAAAAATTATGAATACAACCCGGGATGAAGTTGTTGGTAAATCTGCTACCACCCTTTACGGGTTTTTCGGTAACATCCGTCCGATCGTAAAGGATTTTGACAAAGCGTTAAAAACAGGCCAGCCGGTTTCCAAAGAAATTTATTCAGCTTTACATGTAGGAAAAATTCTTTACACCGCTTTTTCAATGGGCGAGAATCAAGTGGCTGTTATTTTTAAAGAAATCGAAGATCAGGAAAAAGTTCTTCTGGCAGAAAAGAAACATCGCGATTATATGGACACCTTAGCCACCATTACTTCCGCTTTAAACAAAACCATAAAATTGGATGAAGTTCTGGATATTATACTTGCCAGCATGGAGAAATTTGTTCCTTTTGATGCCGCCGATATTACTCTGATTCAAGATAATCGCTTAAAAATGGCGCGCTATAGTGGTTATGAGAAATTTGGACTGGAAGATTTTGCGAAAAATTTCGAAGTCCGGTTGGACGAAATGTTAACCACCCATTGGATGCTGGAAAATAAAACACAATTAATTATTGCTGACACGTCAAATTCTGATCTTTGGACGACTTTCCCGGAAGTAAACTGGATCAAATCCTACTTGGGAATTCCTATCTTTATGAAAGGACAATTAACTGGTTTTCTTAATTTCCTCAGTGCGAAAAAAGGATTCTACGAAAATTTTATAGTAGACCAAATAATCCCGTTTACAGAACAGGCTGCTTTTGCAATTGAGAACTCACGCTTGTACAAAGAAGTTCAGGAGTTAGCAGTTGTTGATCCATTAACCAAAGCTTATAACCGTCGTGGGTTTGCAGAAATTGCGAATCGTGAAATTGAAATTTCTCATCGCTTTTTCCGACCATTATCATTATTATTTTTGGACATTGACCATTTTAAAGAGGTCAATGATGTTTTTGGACATGCCGTTGGGGATCAAATATTATTTGAAATTGCAGAGCGATGCCGAAATTCAATCAGGAATGTGGATGTCGTTAGCCGGCATGGGGGTGAAGAATTTCTAGTTTTGTTAATGGAAACCGGTTTAACCGATGGCTTAAGAACTGCCAGACGGATTCAGGCAATCATAAAAGATTATCCATTTCAAACAGTAGCCGGCCCGATTTCAATCACCGTATCGGTGGGTGTGGCGGAGTTTAATCATCAGGTTGAAGGATTGGATGCTTTGATCCATAATGCCGATATGGCTTTGTACAAAGCCAAATCCAGCGGCCGTAATCAGGTAATTGCTTTCCAATCCCTGGATGAAAATTCAAATTAATAAAAATTTTTATACCCCTTGTGGGTACCTCCGATCTCGTAATAAAAAAAGACCTCTCGCGAAGTCTTTTGCTCAGGCGGGAGCGACGGGGTTCACCTTATATCCAAGTAATTTCGAAAGAATTTAAGTAAATGCACAAACAATAATTTTGATTTTTTAATCTGCTAATCTGCGCAACAGATCATTAAAATATTGTTGGAATTCACTGGAGATAATATCTTTTTGCGCTGCTCGCGGCAAAATTGATTGAAAGTGCTTCTTTAACTCGTCCAAATCGATGAAATTCGATTTAACAAGAAATACCACATCCTCCATGTCACTTTCAAATCCTCGCGCAATTTTACTGATCGCAATGGTGTATAGATCGAACAAATAAACTTTAATCTGACCGAACCGACCAATAAATTTTCTACGAGTTTCCGCTCCTGCAGGAAGTGGAACAAATTCAGCTATAGGCACTTCTTCAATATCCAACTGATACTCAACTGCCAGCTCGTTCATAATCGTTTCAAGCCATTGCTGCTGTTGCGGGTTGAGATCAGTCATATAGTCGATATCGAGGGTTTGCCGAAGATTGCCTAAAAGAAGCAGCGCACTTCCACCTAATAGATATAAAGTGGCTGGTTCAGTATAGCGTTCTCCTAGCCGCGTCAGAAATTGTTTGAGAGTGTTTGGTGTAACTGGTTCCAATGTGCTTCCCGTTGTTTGTTGCGGATTAAATGATTTGCCACATTTTTATATGTACCAGTCCAATTGATAAAGGATTGGGTGAATTCTTGGTGCTTAATTCCTAGCAGTTGAATTTTGTCGTGAGGGGAAAGAGTCACTGAAATTCCCAATTCTTCTCCGAACAGATCAGGCAGCCAAACAAGTTCTGAACCAGTTATGGCGATCAAATCTTTCTCGTAAAGATACTGCAAATGAACAGAAGCGGTATAAAAAATTTTAAGAATCTGGCTCTGGCTTTCATTTAATAAACCAAATGCTGTTGGAATAAACTGCGCATAATCAGGATGTAGAAGAAACAGGGCAATGACAGCTGTACGGACCCGGCTGCTTTGTTGCTTCATCGCATTCGCTAAAATCTGCTCGGGGGAACGTGAGCTTACAGAGGAAAGGATCGGACGATTGGATAAGAACGTAATGCCGAGTTGGTGTAGTTCAGCAACGAATTGATCTTCATCGTTAATTGATTCTCTGCTTACAGTATCCATTATTAGCATTGTAACATATCTATATTGTGAAGAGAAAACTCTGTGATAAACAGTCTGCTCATTGCGAGCGTTTTTTTAGCTAATAAATGAGGGAATATATAAAAAGTAAAAAAAACACAATTTCCGGGTGGTTTTTTGGCGGTGGCGACGGGGTTTGAATTTTTATACCCCTTGTAGGTACCTCCGATCTCGCAATAAAAAAAGACCTCTTACGAAGTCTTTTGCTCAGGCGGGAGCGACGGGGTTCGAACCCGCGATCTCGGCCTTGACAGGGCCGCATGTTAGCCGCTACACCACGCCCCCGAGTAAAAAACATTTTACCATATTCTCAATTAAATGGAAGGGGCAGAATTTAATACATGACTTTTATCATCAATAATTCTTTTTTTAAGCCTCTCAAAGGATGAGCTTTCTCCTGATTTAAAAAATCGCAGCAAAAAACTGCTTGCTGAAATTTTTTTTCGCTATAATAAGATCACAGCATGAGTCAAATTTCTACATGCTTTCTAAACCAGGGATCATCCCTGCCTCGTTGACATTTTCACTCGCATCGTTCAAATACTATAATAAAATTAATAAGGAGTTTGTATGAGCATAGTCAAAGACATTCTGGCAGATAAAGGTAGAAAAGTTTGGACAGTGGAGCCTAGAACAACACTTTTAGAGGCGTTAAAAGAATTACGCGCTCATCGAGTCGGTGCTTTGCTGGTGGTGGAAGATGGTCTGGTGAAAGGAATCATCTCAGAGCGTGACTTTGCTTATCGAATTGCAGAAAAAGAAACCTGTCCATTAGAAGAATCTGTCTCTAGCTGGATGACAAAGGAAGTCATTGCAATAAATTCAAATACCACGATTGAAGAATGCATGCAATTAATGTCCCGTGAGCATGTTCGTCACCTGCCAGTTGTCGATGATGGTCGTCTAGTTGGTCTGATCTCCATCGGTGATGTGGTTCGTGCTGTCATCAGCGGGCAACAATCTACCATTAGTGGACTGGAAAATTACATTCTCAGCCAGGGATTTGTAAATTAAATAATTCTGTAGGGGCGTTCGGCTGAACGCCCCTACAATGCTGATCGCCTCTACTAATTTGAAATAAATTAGAATTTTTCTAATTAAAAATAGGAAAACATCAATGCCATACAATCCAAAAATTCATAATCGGCATTCCATCCGTTTGCAGAATTATGATTATTCATCGGAGGGTGCCTATTTCCTCACCATTTGCACCTATCAACGCCGCCAAATATTTGGAAAAATTGAAAACGGAATCATGCATTTAAACCAATTTGGTCAAATCGTTCGGGATGAATGGGAAAAATCCGCGATTATTCGTTCTGAAATCAAATTGGGCGAATATATCATTATGCCAAATCATATGCACGCAATTGTTTTTATTACCCCACCCCGTAGGGGCGTTCGGCCGAACGCCCCTACGATGCCAAACACCGCCACAATGCCGAACGCCCACACGAACCCGACCACCCTAAAAAACATGACCAAATCTCAACCATTGGACTCCGACCCCAATGCCCCCTGTTTCAAATTGCATCCCAAGACCATCGGAGCATTGATGTCTGGGTTTAAATCCTCCGTGACAAAACAAATCAATATTCTTCGTCAGGCACCTGCTGAACCTGTCTGGCAGCGCAACTATTGGGATCATATCATCCGGGAAGATGATTCTCTCGATCAGATTGAATCCTATATCCTTCACAACCCTGAAAACTGGCACCTGGATCAATTATTTATCAATTAATAGTTGAATTCCTTTGCAAATTATGTTAATGTTAATAGCGGTCATGCTTGCCTGTATGATCGTGTAAGGGGAAGCCAGTCTAATCTAATCCATCAGAAACAGAAAAGAGAAGGTAGCCATGGGAGATAAAAGTCCAAGAAATAAAGAGAAACGAAAAAAGAAACAAGAGAATAAAAAGAAACCCAACGTACCCGCTGCAACCATTAAGTCAATCGACAAGAAATAGGCAACTATTATTGGAAAAAAAGTTGGTTGCATGACTCTTAGGGGGCATGGTGAGTCACGGTTTCAATGCAACGGATCAAATTCCGTTTATTCAAATTCTAGCAGCCTCGAAATAATCAGGTCCCGCTACTTTCTAACTGAAGAAACAACCCCGGCGTTTGCCGGGGTTTTGTTTACTCATCAGAAATAAACAATTTTGGCGATTCAAACCAAATTTTTAGTTGATTCTTTATTCATGATGTTTCCTTATTTCCGAGTTAATTTATAATATTGTTTATCTATTTATTAATTGTTTCAAAGGATTTTTCTTATGCCTATCAATATTGAAGAAGTAACCACTTATCAGCAGCTCAATACTTTTATCAAATTCCCTTTCAGTATTTACAAAGGCAATCCATATTGGGTGCCTCCGTTGCTGATGGATGAAAAAAACACCCTGGATTGGAAAAAGAACCCGGCTTTCGAACATGCTCAGGAACGTTATTGGCTGGCTTATCGGGACGGCAAGGTAGTTGGCCGGATTGCTGGAATTTATATTCCCAGAGCCAACGAGAAGTGGGGGCAAAAGAATGTTCGCTTTGGTTGGATTGATTTTATCGATGATCGTGAGGTCTCCAAAGCCCTGCTTGATACCGTAGAGAACTGGGCGCGCGAACTGGGTATGAATGCTGTGCACGGGCCATTAGGGTTTACCGATCTTGATCCGGAAGGTATGTTAATTGAAGGATTCAACGAATTGAGCACACTGGCACTGATCTACAATTATCCTTACTATCCCGAACATATGGAAGCCCTGGGCTATGGAAAGGATACCGATTGGCTGGAATACCAGATCAAGGTACCCAACCCACCCATCGAAAAAATTGCCCAAGCCAGTGAGATGATTTTAAAACGCTATAAGTTGCACCTTTTAGAATTGAAAAAAAAGAAAGACTTGCTTGATTATGCCCCTGAACTATTCGAATTAATTGACTCTGAATACAGTCAACTGTATGGCACTATGCCTTTAAGTGACAAACAAAAACAAGCTTATATTGACCAGTATTTCGGTTTTGTATCACTGGATTTAATCCCGGTTATTCTGGATGAAAATAACAAGATGGTCGCTTTTGCGATTGTCATGCCATCCTTATCCAAAGCTTTGCAGAAATCACAGGGACAAATCTTCCCCTTTGGCTGGGTTCATCTGTTGAAAGCCCTCAAATTCAACACGCTCGGTGATCTGTACCTGATTGCCGTGCGGTCCGATTATCGCGGTAAAGGCATTAATGCTCCTATCATGCATGCTGTCAATTTAGGACTGAATAAACATGGCATCACCGTAGTTGAAACCAACGCCAACCTGGAAGAAAACATCAATGTTCAGGCACAATGGAAATACTTTGAACATCGCCAGCACAAACGCCGCCGCTGTTTTATCAAACATCTGGATGAGGGTCAGCCTGCTTGAAACCAATTACAGTTGATAGGATTTTTCTTTGCTAATTGTTACAATGGGTTAAATAAATAATTATCAATTCAGGAGGAAACAATGGCAGTAAGAAAATCAGAAGCTGTATGGCAGGGAAATTTAAAAAATGGTAAAGGGACCATGCGGTTGGGCAGCGGTGCTTTTCAAGGCGCATTTAGCTTCTCATCCCGTTTTGAAGAAGGTGTTGGCACCAATCCGGAAGAATTAATCGCCGCAGCGCATGCAGGCTGTTTTTCCATGGCATTTGGGAACGAGCTTTCTTCAGCCGGCTTTGTCCCGGATCAAATCTTCACTGTGGCATCAGTCACCTTTGGCTTTGTGGATGGCCACCCACGCATCACTGGCATCCATCTGGAATGTGAGGCTAAAGTCCCTGGCATCAGCGCAGAAACCTTTCAGCAGATTGCTCAGGCAGCCAAGACTGGTTGCCCCGTATCGGTGGCGCTCTCAAATGTTCCCATCACCATGAGAGCTAAATTAGTATAAACCATCATTATTGGTAAGTGAATTCATCAGTCAACCAGGCACTACAAAGATGTTTTGTCAAAGACTGGTGAATTCACCAATAGTGAATCATAACTTTTCAGTCATCACCTATCCTCCTATAGTAAAATTTAATTATCAATTCTCCGCCAATCTCAAAACCTCATATTCTTTTTATTGTGAAAGGGGTTGCGTCTTATGATTACTTCTCCAGCTTACAACATTTTCAATATGGCTCTCAAGCAATTTAATCGTTGTGCAGACCTGCTGGAATTAGATGCGGTGACTCGCCAATTCTTAAAGACCCCAATGCGCGAGTACCATTTCTCATTACCGGTATTTTTGGATAATGGGGAACCCATCATCTTGCAAGGATTCACGGTGCAATACAATGACGCCCGCGGTCCGACAAAAGGAGGTGTGCGCTTTCACCCGTCTGAAACGATTGATACCATTCGAGCGCTGGCCATGTGGATGACCTGGAAATGTGCTATCAACAATCTTCCGCTGGGAGGCAGCAGCAGTGGGGTGGTGTTTGATCCGCGTCTGCATAGTCCGGTTGAACAGGAAAGAATTTGTCGCGGTTTTGTGAGAAAAATTGCGCATCTCACCGGCCCGGAATGGGATGTCCTGGGGCCTGACCTGATGACTTCCCCTCAGCACATGCTGTGGATGTTGGATGAGTTTGAAACCATCCATAATCGAAAAAGCCCCGGGTTTATCACCGGCAAACCCATTCATCACGCCGGTTCAAAAGGCAGAAAGGAAGCCCCTGGCTACGGCGCGATTGTCATCGTGCGTGAATTCCTGAAAGAATTGGGGATACGGATTGAAAATACCCGCGCCAGCTTTCAGGGCTTCGGGATGGTGGGGCAACATGCCGCCCAGCTCTACCACCAGATGGGAGGGAATATCCTCTGCGTCACCTGCTGGGATCACAACGACCATCAAGCCTATGCCTATCGCAAGAAAAATGGGATTGACTACAACGAATTGGTTTCCATCACCAATACATTTGGAGAAATTAATAAAGAAAAAGCCCACGCCTTAGGTTATGAATGTTTACCCGGGCAAGAATGGCTTTCTCAAGACGTAGACATTTTAGTTCCAGCCGCTACCGAAAATCAGATTCGGAAAGATAATGTCGATCTGATCAATAAACGGGTGCGGTTGCTGGTCGAAGCGGCGAACGGCCCCACTGACCCAGATTTAGACCCGATTTTAAAAGAACGCGGAATAACCATCATTCCAGATATCCTCGCCAATTCAGGGGGAGTGATTTGCAGTTATTTTGAACAGGTTCAGGGAAACATGAATTACTTCTGGAGCAAAGAAGAGGTGTTAAGCAAAATTGACACTCAGATCACTTCAGCTTATTACAATGTCATTAACTTTTCAAACACTTACCACGTATCCATGCGCGATTCCGGTTATATGCTGGCGATCGACCGGGTAGCCCGCGCTTGCCATGAACGGGGTTGGCTCTAAACCAACCTGGTCTTTCCCATGTTATACGAATTTCCAAACTTTAAGCTCATCTCTCTGTTCAGAAAAGGTGCATCCGGAGAAGATGATTTATCCCAGCAGACTGAAATTGGCGGAAAAGCAAAAGGGTTGTTGATTGTCTACGATGTAGTCAGCCAGCTCAATCATTCTTACTTTCCTTCCATTAAAATCGGCATTCCGGATATGGTGGTATTGGGAACCAGCGTATTTGACGTATTCATGGAACGCAATCAGTTATTTCAAATTGCGCTTTCCTCTGCATCCAATGATCGCATTGCCCATGCCTTTCAAAAAGCAGAATTACCATTTGAAATTTTGGGTGATTTACGAATCCTGATTGAGAAATGGTCAATGCCGCTGGCGATCCGCTCTTCGGGGTTACTGGAAGATACACTGCACCAACCCTTTGCCGGGGTGTACCAAACCAAGATGATCCCGAATAATGCTACTGAACTTGAAGTAAGATTTCAGAAACTGGTGGAAGCCATTAAATATGTCTGGTCTTCTACTTATTTCAACCTGGCAAAAGATTATGCTCAGGTCGTTGGTTTTGACATTCGCAAGGAAAAAATGGCCATTATCATCCAGAAAATGGTCGGGAAGCGGCACGAGAACCGTTATTATCCGGAACTTTCCGGTGTGGCGCGATCCTACAATTTTTACCCGTATAAACCCGCCAGACCCGAAGACGGGGTTGTCAGTCTGGCATTGGGGCTCGGGAAAACGGTGGTGGATGGCAACAAAACCTGGACTTACTCTCCGCAATATCCTAAATCACCGCCGCCCTTCAAAACGACGGATGCCATCCTGCAGGAAACGCAATCTGACTTCTGGTACGTTAATATGGGTGAGACTCAAGCGTACAACCCGATTGATGAAATTGAGTACATGCGCCTTGAAAATTTAACAGTGGCAGAAAAAGACAACGTTCTCGATCATTTAGCATCCACTTTCGATTTAGAGAGTGAAAGAGTGTCCATTGGTTTGGGGCTCCGGGGGCCAAGAATCCTCACCTTTGCTCCTTTGTTGACCCTGCAAACCATTCCTGTCAATGAAGTGATCAAGAAAATGTTGAAAATGTTCACAGATTATTTCTCCCAACCGGTGGAAATTGAATTTGCCATGACCTTTCAGCCGGATTGTTTCCATCTCTTGCAGGTGCGCCCCATGCGGCTGTATGATGACAAACTGCAGATTGAAGAAGCCGACCTGTTCGGGAATCACCTGATTGCTGCATCAAAATCTGTGTTAGGCAATGGAATGCTCGCCGACATCACTGACATCGTCTACGTTAAACCAGAACAATTCATGATGAAATACTCCCGTGAAGTAGCTGAGGAGCTGGAAAATCATAATCAACACCTGTTGCAGGCAAATCGCCCTTATATTCTGATTGTGTTTGGCAGGCTGGGAACGCAGGATCCCTGGTTAGGGGTTCCAATCGCCTGGGGGAAAATTTGCGCCGCGAAGGTGATCATTGAAACCTCCAAAGAAAATCGCAATATCGAACTCAGCCAGGGTTCGCACTATTTTCATAATATCAACAGCCTGGATGTAAAATACTTCAGCATACCCTTCTCGCAAACTTTTCGAATTGATTGGGATTGGCTGGAATCCCAGACCACAATTGTGGAAAAGCGCTTTACCAAACATGTCCGCTGTGAAAAGCCTCTCATTGTTAAAGTAGATGGGAAAAAAGGCTGGGGGATTATTTTACGAGCAGAATAATTTTTTCTGTACAAGCATTTGTTATTGAATAATTAAAAGTTATAATTTTATCTGAAAATCGTATCCTGGCAATTAAAGAAGGAGTGGAACATGACCCATCTACAGGAAGTGATTGCCAATCTGAAAGAAAAAGAAACTGGTCAGCCTGAATTCATTCAGGCAGTCACAGAGGTGTTGACTTCTTTAGAACCTGTTGTTCCTAAACATCCGGAGTTTATTAAAGCAAAAATTTTTGACCGCATTGTTATTCCCGACCGGGTGATTATGTTTCGGGTTCCCTGGGTTGATGACAGTGGCGAAGTGCAGATCAACCGCGGGTTTCGAGTTCAATTCAATAACGCCATTGGTCCCTATAAAGGCGGTTTACGATTTCATCCCTCTGTCAACCTTGGAATTATTAAATTTTTGGGGTTTGAACAGATTTTCAAGAATTCGCTCACTACCTTACCTATGGGCGGCGCCAAAGGTGGTTCAGATTTTGACCCCAAAGGTAAGTCCGATATGGAAGTGATGCGTTTCTGCCAGGCATTCATGCGCGAGCTGTATCGGCATATTGGTGCAAATACGGATGTTCCCGCCGGCGATATTGGGGTGGGAGCCAGAGAAATTGGATATCTCTATGGCTACTACCTGAAAGTAGTCAATGAAAACGCCAGTGTTTTGACCGGCAAAGGATTGGAATATGGTGGCAGTCTCATTCGCCCGGAAGCGACCGGCTATGGGGCTGTCTATTTCGCAGAGGAAATGCTGGCTACCCGCGGCATCGATATTCGCGGTAAAACCTGCGCGGTAAGTGGTTCCGGAAACGTCGCCCAATATACGATTGAAAAATTGATTCAGTTAGGTGCCAGAGTAGTCTCCATTTCTGACTCAAACGGCACGATCATTGATGAAGCCGGGATTGACCAGAAAAAACTTGAATATATTTTGCAATTAAAAAATTTCAAGCGTGGTCGTATGCTGGAATATGCCCAGAAATATAACACTCCTTATTTTCCCGATGAAAATGCCTGGGATGTGCTGAGAGAGCAGAATATTAAAGTTGAAATTGCCTTCCCTTCTGCTCACGAAAATGAAATTGACGCAACAAACGCCCAATCATTGGTAAACAATGGCTGTATCTGTGTTTCTGAGGGGGCCAACATGCCCACCAAACTGGATGCCATCCAGATACTGCAGGAGAATAATGTATTATTTGGCCCAGGAAAGGCTGCCAATGCCGGCGGAGTAGCAGTGTCCGGGTTGGAAATGTCGCAAAACAGTATGCGAATTTCCTGGTCCAGAGAGGAAGTCGACCAGCGCTTAAGAATGATCATGAAAAGTATCCACCGGAATGTCTCTGAAGCTTCCGAATTCTATGGACACAAAGGCAATTACGTTGTCGGGGCAAATATTGCCGGTTTCACGAAAGTAGCCAACGCCATGCTGGCCTACGGCATTGTGTGATCAAAAACAACTTGTAAATTAATAAAAAATGTATTATTATTCACATCATGAATAACTTTTATTCACAATCTGAATACTATGTTAAAAGGTGGGTCTCTTCACTGTTAAAACAGAGCTTGGAAGATTTTCCAGTTCTGGTATTAACCGGTGCTCGACAGGTGGGAAAAAGTACTCTTTTATTAAATGAAGAACCTTTTGACAAATTTCGATATCTCACTTTAGACGATTTTGATGTTTTAAGACAATCTCAAGAACATCCAGATGATTTATGGGCAGGAACGGAACATATCGTTTTAGATGAAGTACAAAAAGCACCTAATTTAATTACTGCCATTAAACAAAATGTTGATAAAACGAATGGAAAAATTAAATTTGTTCTTTCTGGGTCTGCCAATCTCCTATTGATGAAGCAAATCAGCGAAAGTCTTGCTGGAAGAGCCATATACCATGTTTTAGATCCACTAACTTTAGGAGAAATTAATGGAACTCAGCCGATAAATTTACTTAACCAAATTTTAATGGGGAAATGGCCGAAAGAAGAAATCGTATCCCCTCCTCCAGACATCGTACCAATCCTTCAACGTGGAATGATGCCCACTTTACTTCGTTTTTCTAGCGAATCGTCATACAGTAAATGGTGGGGTGGTTACGTAGCTACTTATCTCGAGAGAGATCTTCGCCAAATTTCTCAAATAGATTCCCTGGTGGATTTTCGGCATTTGATGGAGCTATTAGCTTTACGAACTGGACAATTATTGAATCAATCCGATCTTGCCAGAGATGCCGGGTTGTCTCAACCGACAACACACCGTTACCTTAATTTATTAGAAACCACCCATCTCTTTGATCGTCTGCCTGCCTTTACGAGCAATAGAACGACCAGGTTACTAAAATCTCCAAAAGCCTTCTGGGTCGATAGTGGATTAGCCAGTTACTTATCCGGTTATTATCAGGTCGAGGGTTTACGTGAAGCCAGAGAGTTAGGGAATCTCTTTGAGGCATTTATTTATCATCATATCAGAGTTCTTGCTGGTTTATTGTCACCTGCAGCTAGAATTTATCATTGGCGGACAGTACCTGGTCATGAGGTAGATTTTGTGCTCGAATATGGACGAAAAATATTAGCTTTTGAGGTTAAACTCACCAAAAAACCTAGCTATCATGATGCCAATGGTTTGAGAAAATTTTTAGGAGACCATCCTCAATCCGTTGGGGGCATAATTCTTCACGGTGGCTCTGACATTCGGCGACTGGGGGAAAATATAATGGCTTTTCCCTGGACAATGATTACCGGGTAAAAAACCTGCTTATTTCTGCATGGCTTCCAGTTTCAACTTAGCGGGCAACTTTTCGATGGCATAACGCAAAGCTGTTCTCGGCATTTGCGTCTTATTCTTCATCACATATTCAAACACTTCTCTTTGATGCGCTTCGCTGGCAGCCTTCAACATCCAGCCATAGCCTTTTTGTACCAGATCATTCTGATCGATCAGTAACTTATCCGCAATTTCAAAAATCCCTTCCAGGAACATGCCTTTCCGGGCAGGAATAATCAGGGTGACTGCTGCCCCGCGACGCACCCAGCGCTTCTCAGAAGCTGTCCATAGAATAAGGTTTCTCAGGCATTCAGGAAATTTCTCCACAATTGATCCGATGGTATGGTTACACAACGTATCACAAGTCGCCCAGTTATCAACATACAAAGTAAGCCATCTTTCAAAAATGCCGAAATCCTCGTGAGAATATTTTTCTTTCAGATAATATGACCAGTTGCAAGCAATGAAAGCCTCTTCCATCATCCCGGATTTCCACAAATCCTCACACAAAAGAAAAACATCGTTTTTGTTATCGTTTTTTATATTTATTGGCGGGGAGGGCGGGATTCGAACCCGCGGTCGAGCTTTAAACCCGACAACCACTTAGCAGGCGGCCCCATTCAACCACTCTGGCACCTCCCCGGATGCAATCGGACAGCGGAGGGAGAGGGATTCGAACCCACGGTGGGTTGCCCCACACCTGTTTTCAAGACAGGCACCATAAACCACTCGGACATCCCTCCGGTTGTGCGAAGATTCTAACATAAGATTGATGATTAGAAAAGAGAAAAGCTCGCTTCCGCTCTTCAATTTCATCAGATCAGAACTACATCATTCGTTTATTCGTCGACGGCTACTTATCCTTTTCCATCTCGCCTACCAGGGATTGCAGAGTGATTGTCAGGCGCTGGACATCCCCGGTGGAGGCCTGCAATTTGGTCATATCCGCACTGGTCAATCCTTCTTCCACACCTGGCAATACCTTTTCAGCCAGTTCACAAGCCGTCAGGAATTTTGTGGTGGTAGCTTCAATCTTGACAAACAGATTTAATATTCCTTTTGGAACCAGCGGGATGTTTTTCATCACCGGGATCACCTGTTCCAGCACCCCATCCACGAGGCGGATATAGCGCACGGCTGCCTTCTCCAGCACCTGCACCGAACGCGTTAATTCCACAGCCATATCCTGAATCGAATCCAGCGTCGAGCGATTATCCACAATCACCTTGTTGATATTCTGGAGCGCATCGGTCATCTTGTCTGAAAAATGAACATAATTCTTGCCCGATTTCTTACTGGATACATTTGCAATTGTCATACCTACCTCCTAAAAAATTTACGAATTGTGAACACTTCCATTTTATCGGAAAAACCCACATTATCCTTCAGCTTCCAGCCAGAGAAACCATACTCCGGGCCACCTAATTTCGTGAGGCTTCAAACAGAATAAAGAATATTTAAATATTAATCTCATCTAAAGAAATTAATTCTTGACTTAAAGCAAATAAAACAGCCTGAACCCGATTTTCTAAATTAAGTTTTTGCAATATCTTTCCAAAATGGACTTTCACAGTTTTGATACTGATGGATAATGTTTCTGAAATTTCCTGATTTGATAATCCTCTGGCAACGTATTTCAGTACTTCTAATTCACGATTGGTAAGTGTTTTAATATAAGATTTTTCCTCTCCATTGCCTAGAAATTCCGGGCGCATTTTCCTGGCCAGAAAACGTGCTGCTGCTGGATCCAGGTAGATTTCTCCTCTGGCAGCCGATCGAATCGCTTCTGCTAATATAAGCGGGTTTACATCCTTCATAACATAACCAGATACACCCGCTTTAATTGCTGAAACAACTTTTTCATCATCGATGAAACTTGTCAGGGCAATAATTTCAATTTGCGGATAAGCCGCCTTAATCTTTAAAGTCGTTTCTACACCGTCTATACCCGGCATTACCAAATCCATTAAAATAACATCCGGAAGAGTTACTTCAATGATTTCTAACGCAGCATAACCAGAGCTTGCTTGCCCAACGATCTTAAAATCAGCTTGGGTTGATAAAAAAACAACCAGCCCTTCCCGAACCATTTCATGATCGTCGACTAATAGTATATTGATGAAGCGATGATCATCCATTATTTAGTCTCCTCTAAGGGGATAACAACTGAAATTCTAGTCCCTCTTTTTATTTGAGATTTGATATTTGTGATTCCGCCAAAACTTTCACTGCGTTCACGAATATTATTTAAACCAAAAGACCCTTTTTGTTTTAAAGCGCTTTTTACATCGAAACCGATGCCATTATCTTCGATTATTAATAAAACTTTTGATCTTATTTTGTTTAAGCTTATTTTTACTTCGGTCGCCCGCGCATGTCTGGCAATATTGCTAATACTTTCCTGAACAATTCTATTTAGTGCTGTTTGCAAATCATAAGGTAAATAATCGAACGGACCACTTGTTTCAATATTAATTTTCATGGAAGTGGAGCGCTGTAAACTATCTGCGTAGCCCCTGATTGCTTCTACGAGACTTTGCTTATCTAAACTAATGGGACTTAATTCTAAAATCAACCCCCGCATTTCACTCCGGACCTGATTTAATTGATCGGTAAGTAATTGTAAGGCGCGTTTAGCAACCGGGTTTTGCTGATCTTTTAATGCAATGTTCAAGCCCTCGGCTGCTAAATAAACACTAAATAACGTTTGTGTTACAGAATCATGCAAATCTCTGGCTAAATTTCTACGTTCAGTAGAAATCGTGATTGATTTAGCTCTGTTTTGAAGGTCTTCATTTTCAATTAGAATACCGATAGTGGCAGATATGGTTTCAAGAAAATTTAATTGTATAGGCGTAAAAGGATGATCTGGGTTAATAGATAAAATCAATTTCCCTGTTCTTTGATCACGATAGGTAATTGCAATTTCTTGAGTAAAACAATCGGAATTTTCATTGATTTGTTGACATTCATAATCTGTAGTTAAGTTTAATTTGCCTTGACGATCATATAAATAGATTTTCGCATTGACAACCGTTAAAAATTGGCACAATATCTCAACCACTCCGTTTAACTTTTTAGTCAAATCGAGATCTACATTAATATAACTAATAATCCCGGTTATTACTGACAATTCTTCCACTCTGGCAGCTAAACTGTCCTCTAATTCTATTTGCTTTGAATAAAGATCTTTCTGAGTACTTTGGATGGATTCAGCCATTTTATTGAAAGCGGTTGCCAGAATTTTTATTTCTCCAAGCCCAGTCTCTGGAACGCGAACATCTAATTGATTCTTCGCAATCGACGTAGCACCATCGTGAAGAGTCTTAAGCGGATCCGCGATAATTCGTAAAGAAATTGTCGCGCCAAAAAAAATAACCAACAAGAAGCCCACCAGGGTCACTACTGCCTGAATAATGATTGGAACAATTTCTACCCGCGACAAACTAGCTCCATAAAAAATTGCATGCTCATACAAATCCGTTAAAGGAAGGAGCAGCAAAACAGATATAGGCGTGTTTTCTATATGCTGAAAAGCAAAAAATACTTTTCCGTTGTCAAATTCAGAAGATAAAACTGTTGGCTTAAGTTTTTGCTGATAGATCTGAAGGTTTTTATAACTAAATAAATTTTTATCTTCAATGGGAAGGATCGTAATCAAATTTTTACCAATCAAATTATCTTTCGGCACATTCATTTGATCTAAAAGCGCAACATCTCCCCATGGGCTGGGGTACCCTAAGAACCTTCCTTCATCATCTATAAAAATTAAGGTGGATTTCTCAGCAAGACCATAACGTGGAACTTCGTTTAGTATTTTTTGAATATCATAAACAGCTGAAATTGCATAACGATCATTGTGTAAATGATTAATTAATTTTACGGAATTTTCTACAATTAAGGTTTTACTTTCAAAATTTTTTAATTCATTTTCAAATTGATATTCTTCAATAAGAGAAATATTACAATAACTTTCAAGTCCGGATTGAGTAAAACACTTAATACCGTCTGTTTTTGTTTGAATGATTAAGTATTGAAGTATGTGATCCTGTTCAAAATAATAAGTGGTCGCCTTTTCCCAATTTTGAGATTCATTTTGGGTAATAAAAAAAAGAATATCTTCAAGGTTTTTGGAATGGTATTGGAAAACCTGTTTGTAATGAGAAACTTTAGCATTGACTGTCCTGCTAAAAGTATCCTCGGCATTTTTTTGCAGATTTAACTCCATTTCTGCGGTGACTTTTTTTTGTTCATTTGCTCGAACAATTAATGGGATGGTGACAACAGCAAAAGATGGTATGATAGACAACGCCATAAACAATAGAATGAGACGGCGTGTGAGTGTTCCTTCGATTACCTCGCGCATTTATACAAACGTTCCATATCGTTAATTATGCCTATTATAAACAATGTCCATAAAATGTGAGAATAAAAAAAAATAAGCCCTATCATTTGACTAAGATAGAGCTTATTTTTAACGGATGCAGAAAATTCTATCCGGCTAGTTCTTTCACAATTACGGTTCCAGCGTGCATACCCAGACCAATCACATCTGGGATGTTTGGTGTTGCACTCCCTGTTACTGATCCAGCCGCGTAAACATTCGGAATCGGCTGATCTTTCTCATCAATTAATTGACAGTTCTCATCAATTCTTAACCCGCCATAAGTCTTGTAACGCACTGTTCTGGTTTGAGCTGCGTAAAAAGGTGGTTTTAAAGGACGCATATGAGTTTTTCTGCCAAAATCCTGGTCTTCTCCGGCTTCCATTTGTTCGTTGAAACGAGCTAAGGTGGCTTCTAATTCTTCTTCGGGGACTAAAATTTGTTTTGCAAGCTCTTGAATTGAATCAGCTTTTTTAACAATACCGATTTTTTCCATGTTGTTTATACTGTATGAGTTGTAACCATTTCTAATGTCTTCATCATAAATGCAAAACCATTCTCTAAAACCGGCTTCAAAACATCTGTTTGCAATCTTATGAATATCTGTTTCATTGCAGAAACGTTTTCCATTTGGAAGAACATGTAAAACAGGATCATAATTTCCCCACACAACAATCACAGCATTTTCAGCCATAAAGTTTGAAGGATCTTCCATTCTCTCAAGACTACAGCCCAAAGGAAGACACATCTCAATTCCCTGCCCCATACTGGTATAACTTGTGCATGCTAATCTTCCCCATTCTGGCAAATATTTGACAACCATTTCCTGGTTGGAAACAAAATCACCAGTCGTGATTACGATCTTTTTGGCTTTAATATCAACATGTTTTTGGGAACGAAGATCCATCGATCTGACACCAACTGCCTCATTCTTTTCATTGACAATAAAATTGAGTGCTTTTGTTTCAAACAAAATTTCTGTTCCGGCATTGGTAACATAATCAAACAAAGGATTAATCAACAAATAGTCTGTCCCCAAACCAGGTTTAGGTACATGAATATAAGATGTTGGGCCTGGAATGAAGGGTAACCACTCAACTCCAAATTTTTCGGTCCAAATATCAACACATTTAGCGCTGTTTACTAAAACATGTTTACCAAGTTCTGGAACTCTACGTTTCGAATACGAGGCATCATAAAAAGCTTCATAAGCTTCTTCAGCCGTCATGGTGAAAACTCCGCTATCTAATAAAGGTTTGGATCCGACGATTGGCAAAGCTGCACAAGCAAGTAAAGAGTCCCCGCCATGAGAAACTTCTTTTTCTAAAATGCAGGTACTTAATCCAGCGTTGATTGTTTCATAAGCGCACCATAACCCGGCTCCACCACTTCCAACGATCAAAACATCGACTTCTTTTTGAAAGTTGATATCACCGCCAATTTCACGGGCACCATCAGTTTGCGATTTTGGAGAGCATCCCGCTATGCTAAATGTTGTAGCAGTGGCTGCAGTTGTTATTCCAGCAATTCTTAAAAACTCTCGGCGATCAATTTTCTTGCTCATTGTTTCTCCTTTATGATAATACTTGTATTTTAGTTTTCATTTGCCCACGGATTTTCAGCTCGTGGGATTATTGGTTTCTCAATCATGCGTTGTCCACCATTGTCATGACAACGGGCACAGTAGTCAATTTGACTATCATGAGAACGGTGACAATCGGCACATTTTGCGTTTGGCCAATGACTTTCATGAGGATTTCTTACCAGGAAATCAGTTTTTGCAGCCAGATTTTCTCCCCCGATATGGCACTGTAAACACATATCATCTTCAACCTTAATACGAGAAAATTTCTCATCGTAATTTTTGAGTACATAATTTACCAAAGATTTGGACTGTTCTATTTTTGTATAGTCAGAATGACACTCTTTACATTCCACTCCAGCTTGAAAATGTTTCTGATCAAGATGATTACTGTTCAAGTAAGAATCTACGTGAGATTCCATGTTATGACAGGATGCGCAAAATTGTGGGTTGACATTTGATTGGTGGTCAATTGCCATAAACCCAACAACTCCGAGATTAATGACTACGATAACTAAAAAAGCGACCATCCATTTATTAAGTGAACTTTTAGGTTTTTTTGTTTTTTTCTCTTGTGTAGATCCCATACAACCACCATTGTGAAATTTTTCATTATTGTAAAATGAAAAAAAGAGGATGTCATCAGTCACAAATTGTATTTAAGTGCAGTAAAAATTAAGACTCAAGCATTAAATCAAATACGACCGCAGTCTTAACTTAGTAAATAAAAGTTTGGTTTAAAAACCTAAACTAAAATTTTTCTATAAAATAAACCCCACCTCAACTGCCAATCAACTACGCCAAAGAATCCAGAGCTCATTAACAAATGCATTCTCATTCTTGGTAAAGCTTCTACTAAACCGAAGCCCTGATTTCATGGGACAACTTTACTACAGGCTACCTACTCCCCGCCACCCTTACTTCACCACGAAATTGATCGTCTTGGCAGGGATATAAATGACCTTGCGAGTTTCACCTTCGCTCAGATAGCGGGAGACGCTCTCCAGGTCTTTTGCAGCGGCTTCCACGGCTGTCTGATCCGCTTCTCTGCTGATGGTGACCGTACCACGCAATTTACCATTCACCTGCACGGAAATTTCGACGCTGTCTTCCTTAATAAGGGTCGGATCAACTTCTGGCCAGTCACTGGCATGTACACTGCCCTTACCACCCAGCTTTGTCCAAACTTCGGCGGCAAAGAAAGGTGCCAGCGGTGCAATCGCCTGCACCAGGATGCGCAAGTCACGCGGGTTGACCGGGCCGCCCTGTTCGTAGATGCCGTTCAACGTTTCCATCAGCTTGGCAACCGCCGTGTTGAATTTGAAACTGGCATAATCATGCCGGCATTTGTCCACTGCCTTGTGAATCAAAGCTTTGACCACTCGTGGCGTCTCTGCCTGGGTATTCTTCTGTTCTTCCACCAGACGTTCAAAACGATCCAAGAAGCGTTTGGTGCCCTGCAGCGCGCGCTCATTCCAGGCCATGGTGGCATCAAAAGGGCCGATGAACATCATATAGCAGCGGGCTGCATCTACGCTATATTGGTGGATGATATCTTCCGGCACAATTACATTCCCGCGGCTCTTGCTCATCCGCTGGTTGTCCGGCCCCAGGATGACCCCATGGGACATGCGCCGGTAATAAGGCTCTGGGATTTCTGCCGGAACGGCCCCAATGTCATGCAGGAACTGATAGATAAAACGGGAATACAATAGATGCAGGGTGTTATGCTCATCCCCGCCAATATACAGATCCACTGGCATCCAATAGCGCAGTTTCTCAATATCGCCTAGCGCCTGTTCGTTATGCGGATCAATATACCGCAGGAAATACCAATCCGAACCAGCCCAGTTGGGCATGGTATCTGTCTCACGTTTGGCCGGTTTGCCGCACTTTGGGCAGGTTGTATTCACAAATTCAGAAATATTGGCCAAAGGCGATTCGCCGGTATCCGTCGGTTCGTACTTCTCCACCTCGGGCAGCACCACTGGTAAATCCTCAAATTTCACCGGCACCCAGCCGTCATCTTCACAATAAACCATCGGGATCGGTTCGCCCCAATAGTGCTGGCGGCTGAAGATCCAATCTCGCAAGTGATAGGAGACTGTCGCTTCACCCAAGTTACGTTCTCGCAACCACTGCAAGGCAGCCGGGATGGCGTCCGTCACTGTCAGCCCGTTGATTGGGCCGGAATTGATCATAATAGCGTCTTTCTCAGCATAGGCCCCTTTGCTGAAATCCCAACCCCCTTTCGGTTCTGCAATAGGCAAGATCTCCAATCCAAATTTTGTAGCAAAATCCCAGTCACGCTGGTCACCAGAAGGAACCGACATGATTGCGCCGGTACCATAACTCAGCAGGACAAAATCGGAGATCCACACCGGCACTTCTTTGCCATTCGCCGGGTTGACCGCCATCAGGCCACTGAAGACACCGGTTTTCTCGCGGCTCTCTTCCTGACGCTCCAGATCAGATTTTCCCAGCGTTGCAGCTACATACGCTTTCACACCCGGTTGATCCTGACAATATTTTTCCACAAAGGGGTGTTCTGGTGCGAGTACCATAAACGTACAGCCCCATAACGTATCCGGCCGGGTGGTGAAAACTTCCAGCTTTTCGTCTTTGCCCACCAGATTAAATTGAACCCGTGCGCCTTCTGAGCGTCCAATCCAGTTAACCTGAGAAGCTTTGACCTTTTCAATAAAATCCGTTTCTTCCAGACCATCAATCAGGCGATCCGCATACTCGGTAATGCGCACCACCCATTGACTGATGCGCCGGCGGGTCGTGGGAGTACCGCACCGTTCACAATTTCCGTTAATTACTTCTTCGTTGGCCAGCCCAATTTTGCAGCTAGGGCACCAGTTGATAGGCATTTCCTGTTTATATGCCAATCCTTTTTCAAAAAGTTGGATGAAGATCCATTGGGTCCATTTGTAGTATTGTGGGTCAGTGGTGTCTACCACGCGTTCATAATCAAAAGAAAAACCTAATTCTTCCATCTGCCGCCGAAAATTTGCGGTGTTTTCTGCAGTTACATCCTGAGGTTTTCGTCCAGTTTTAACCGCATAATTAGCAGTGGGCAGCCCAAAAGCATCCCAGCCGATGGGGAAAAGCACATTTTTACCCTGCATGCGTTCGAAGCGGGCATAAACATCCGCTCCGGTAAAGGTAAAAGCGTGGCCGATATGTAATCCTGACCCGGATGGGTATGGAAATTCGACCAGAATATATTTTTTCTCGCGCTTATCAAAATCTATAGCATGCCTGTAGGTCATTTTGAGCTCCTCCTGTAATATCCTCCAATTTTACTATCAAAGCGTAAAGTTGGAGAGGGCAAGGCTGGTGACAGGCGTCCGAAAAGAGCGTTGGAACAGCAGGAAGCTTATATCAGACTGGGAATTAAAATAATGAGTGCCACCAATAAAATAGTAACGATCATTAGTATCTCCAGGTAATTGATGCGTTCGTACTCGGCTACATGTTCTTTAGGGTTGACAGGGTTATATCGCACTTCGATGTCGGAACCCAGATTATTCACCATTTCTTCTGCTTTTTGTAAGGAATAGCTGCGGGATGTACGGGTTTTATTTTCGTAGCGCTGTCCCATAACTTTATAGCGGTATTTGATCTCCGGAAAAAAGATATTACCTGAACGCATGCTGGTAGTTTTGCCAACCTTTTTGGAAACTACTTGTGCAGTAATCGTAAGCCAATTCTGACTTTGAGATTTGTTGCGAATTTGTTGAATAAATTTCCATAATCTATAAAGAGCGAACAGGATGAGTACAATCGAGATCAGAATCTTTATAAGTGAAAATTCCATTTCTTCCTCCGGCCAATCAATAAGACAGCGCTAAAAAGCGAGGTGCCCAATCTAATTATAGCGATTTATTCCCTTGACCTTATATCTTTTTGTTTCCTTTATTGTTTTAATCTCGAAAATTCATATAATCTGTTAAATCACTTGAGGAGAGATGCCATGAATTACGTTTATTTGTCGCCCCATTTTCCAACTAATTATTACCCTTTCGTGATCCATTTGCGTGAAGCGGGAGCAAACGTTTTGGGAATTGGCGATATGCCATTTGACCAGCTTTCTGATCCATTAAAACAATACCTGACCGAGTATTATCGTGTTTCGGATATGCATAACCAGGACGAGCTAATCCGCGCGATGGGTTATTTCACCCACCGCTATGGTAAACTCGATCGCTTCGAGTCGCATAATGAGTACTGGCTTGAGACGGAAGCGCAGATGCGCACCGAATTCAACATCCCTGGCCCCAAAACTTCGGATATAGCCTGGGTCAAACAAAAATCACTGATGAAAGAAATATATATGAACGCCGATATACCGGTAGCCCGTGGACGCCTGATCGACGATTATAACGATGCACTCGATTTCATTGCAGAGGTAGGCACACCGGTTGTCGCCAAACCGGATAAAGGTGTCGGAGCCATGGCCACTTACAAGATCCACGACGAAGAAGAGTTACAGCATTTCTTCGCCAGCAAACCATCTGTTCCTTATCTCTTCGAAGAGTTTATTCAGGGACAGGTGATTTCATTCGATGGGCTGGCGGATCAAAATGGGGAAGTGGTCTTTTACACCGTGGACGTCTTCCGTCAGGGTGTAATGGAAACCGTTAACCACGACCTGGACTTTTTCTATTATTCCTTACGCGATATCCCGGAAGATATCCAGGAAGTAGGTCTACGCACGGTAGAAGCCTTCAATATTCAGGCACGTTTCTTCCATCTCGAGTACTTTCACACAGCCGATGGCGGTCTGGTAGCCCTGGAAGTCAATATGCGCCCGCCCGGCGGTTTGACCACCGATATGTTCAACTATGCCAACGATATTGATATTTACGCAGAATATGCCAACATAATCATGAACAATCGCTTTGATGCCCGTGTCACCCGCCCTTATCATTGCGGTTACATTGGTCGCAAACACCACATTGCTTATGCCTTATCCCACGAAGAAGTCGTTAATCGCTTCAGCAGTATTCTGATGCATCACCAGCCTATTAGCCCGGCTTTACGCAATGCCATTGGAGACTATGGCTATATTGTTATTTCACCTGAATTGAAAGATGTTTTTTCAGCCGAAAAAGAAATTTTGGCAGTTCAGAAAGGGACAGGAAAATGAAAATCGAATACCATCAATGGTGGAGCCCCAGTCTGAATCAGAATATGGAGTTGAAAGTTTATGGACACGCCGGCATCCCTTTACTGGTTTTTCCGGCACAAAGTGGCCGTTTCTTTGATTTTGAGAACTTCGGGATGATCCACGCTATTCATCCTTTTATTGACAATGGCCGCATCAAAGTCTTCACAGTCGATTCAGTTGACAGTCAATCCTGGGCAAACTGGGGAGCTTCCCCTGGCGACCGGGCTGTTCGCCATGAAGCCTATGACCATTACATCATCCACGAGGTCGCCCCGTTCATCCATTCGCATGGGGATGGTTTTGACGGTAAGTTTATAACCACCGGCGCCAGCATGGGCGCTTATCATAGCTGCAATTTCTTCTTCCGACACCCGGACATCTTCAATGGTATGATTGCACTCAGCGGGCTTTACCAGCTTTCTATGTTTATTGGCGATTATATGGATCAACTCGTTTACTTTAACACCCCGCTGGCTTACCTGCCAAATCTGACTGATGATTGGTATCTCTCCCAATTTCGACAAAGCAGGATTATCGTCTCAGTTGGACAGGGAGCTTGGGAGGATGAGATGCTGGCAGACACCCGCAAATTAGACCAGATCCTACGAGGAAAAGGGATCCCAGCCTGGATCGATTATTGGGGTCAGGATGTCAATCACGACTGGCCCTGGTGGCAAAAACAATTGCCTTATTTTCTGGACAATATCTTCCAGTGGGCTTAAGATTTCCGACTTAAATCCCAGCGATATCGCGCATCATCTGATTGACAAAAGCATCCTGCGCTGCAATGCGCTGGGCAGCCCGTTTGCGCGAAATTGGGAAGTAGAACAGATCAACCAGTTCTTTGCGCCGTGCCAGTTCATCGCGCGCCATGCGAACAATCTCACCATAGCTCATGATGTGTTCCGGATAAGCCGGCATTACCGCCACCATGTTGGTATAAGACAGCGGACCTAGCTTGGTGAGCTTATCTGCATCCCATAACACGCGCGCTTCATGATCTTCCTCAGGCAGGGATTGGGGTTCGCTCGAATGCATGGCGACCACATATGCCACATGATTCACTTTTTCCGGTGGGAAGCCAGTCTCAGCCAAATTTTCACGCGTCCAGTTGGCAGCCAGTAAAGCATGACGATCAGGTTTGGCCAGTTGTGGTTGGAAGCGATCATGCAGCCAGACGGCTGCAATCACAACGTCCTCATCCCCACCCACCTGCTGCAATAACCAGCGGGCATCACGTTCAACCTGCCGGACATGTTCCAAACGATAATTGAAATAAGGCTTGCCTTTTGGCGTCGGCCAGATTTCACAAGCAACCTGACCGGTAATTTTTTCTAAATCTTTTCGAATATGCAGTAACCACTCAGGGGTTTCCATCCATTCCTCCTTGCAATGTTACGCCTGGTGGCTAATTGTACCAAGAATTATTAGGTTTGTGGTCAAGAATTATATTTTGATGAGGTTGTTGTAAGTAAAGGACAAATAATGTACAGGTTTAGTCCTGATACTTTACTTTATGCTGGTTAAGCCGCTCATTGAATTCTAGCCAAAATTGTTCATAGGCCTGATGTTCCTGCTCATCAAAGAATTTCTTCTGCTCTTCTTTAAAAAATTCCTTCACCTGTTGGGCGAAATTCAGAACCTGAACTTCATATTCCATAAAAGGAAGAGCTACTTCTAAACCCGGGAAGGAACGCGGGTGCAGTTCATCCGGAGAATCCCAGCGCTGGAAATCCTTTAAAATCACCTGCTCTTCCTGGTGGATAACCGACCAATTCACACCGATGGAGCAGCCCATCATCAAGACTGTGCCACAACCATGCAGGATCAACTTCTCCGCCAGGGATTGCTGCGGCGTATGATCATGGTCAAGGGTGCGTAGCAATGCCAATGCGCTCTCACTGACCCCATAAAACTCCCGCCCATCCAGAATTACCTCACCATGTACTTCCAACCACAGACGACCCAGCGACCATAAATCAAACTCGGGTGGTCCCATCTCACTCCATGTCTGTTCGATGATCTTCAAATGAAATGTTTGTGAAGTTTCAGCATCCATCTCTTCATTAAATCATAGATGTCCAAAAGGACAAACTCATTCGAGCATCCGATCTTTCGAGAAATATATCATTTCCGCGGTAACAGCAAAAAGACCGCCACAGCCATCACCAACAATCCAGCTGCACGCTGGAAGGAAATGGGGATAGGTACATTCCCAGATAATCCCGTTGCATCCACCACCAGAGAAACCAATAATTGCCCAAAAATCATCGCCGCCGTACCGGCTGTCACCCCGATTGATCTCAAGGAGAAAGAAACTCCAATCACAATTAAAACCCCCGTTAGAACTGCAGTTAATGCTCCCACCAATAAAAAGTTTTTCATGCGTCCTCCAGGTCGACTGCGAATTGGATAAATTGTAGAGGCCTCCTTGATTCACGTCAAGGATTTTTTATATTGAACATTACTTCCCACTTTTTCAGGAAAAAGATACAATCAAGATCAGCCATACTCTGGAGAAATGATCATGCCGATTGAAACCATCCGCTGGGAGAATTTCCCTTCACAATTTATCCGTCCTCATACGATCGAAATCTGGTTACCGCCCGGCTACCAGCAGAATCCATCCACCCGTTTCCCCGTGCTCTACATGCACGACGGCCAGAACTTGTTCTACAAGCGCGATGCCTATTCCAGAGTGACCTGGGGGGTTGTGCCCGCCTTAATGAAGCTGGTGAGGGATGGAAAAGCCCGGGAAGCGATCATTGTCGGCATCTGGACGAACGACCACCGTTTACAGGAATTAATGCCCGAAAAGCCGTTCAGCGAATCAGCCCGTGGGCAGGCAATTTATCAAAAGCATCAGGATAAGATTGGCATAATTGAATCCGATAATTACCTGAAAATGCTAGTGGAGGAGGTAAAGCCGGCTGTTGACCAGCACTATCGCACCTTAACCGGCCCTGAAAATACTTTCGTAATGGGATCCAGCATGGGTGGTTTGATCTCCCTGTACGCCATTTGCGAATATCCGCAGGTATTTGGCGGTGCAGGTTGCCTCTCCACTCATTGGCCATTCTTTAAACAATTGATCGTCACCTATCTTAAAAATCATCTCCCTGAGCCGGCTACTCACAAATTCTATTTTGATTTTGGCACCGTTGGACTGGATGCCGAATATGAACCCTACCAGATCAAGATCGATCAGGTTTTGCGGAAGGGAGGTTATCAAGCTGGCGTCAATTGGATCACCCGCAAATTTGACGGTGCAGAACATCACGAATCTTACTGGCGGAAACGCGTCCACATTCCTTTAAAATTATTCCTGGGGAAAGAAAAATAATCCAATCCTGATCATGTTTATCTAAATATTGGAACTTTTCACTGGTTGCTTTCGTCATATAAGCATAGAAATAATTTATAGGTTGAAAGGAAATAAATAACCATGAATAAAAGTAGTATCTTAAAAAAAGTTGTTGTGATCTTGTTTGTCTCTGTTCTGGCCCTGGCCGCCTGCCAGCCGAAGGGGGCTTCTCCGGAAGGGGTTATCTGGAAGCTGGATGAGTTAAATGGAAATATTCTGCTCCCTAATACAAACATCGTCCTAAACTTCGATGGCAATCGTCTCTCGGGCAACGATGGCTGTAATTCCTTCGGCGGCTCATACACCCTCAAGGGCAACAACCTCACCATCGGTGAAGATCTGATGAGCACCATGATGGCCTGCGACGAAAGTATCATGCAACAGGCTGGTAATTTCACCAACGCCTTAATGAACACCAAGAAATATAAAGTTGTGAATGATCGTCTGCAACTATTAGATAAAGAAGGAAAAGTGATGGCAGTTTTTAGTGTACAAAGCCAGGAATTAGCCGGCACCAGTTGGAATGTAACCTCCATCTACAGTGAAGCCAATGATGCAATTGTCTCTAACCAGGATAGTGAAGAAGCCAAACAGACCATCTCCTTTGATACTGAAGGGAAGATCAATGGCAACGCCGGATGCAACACCTTCATGGGCACTTATAATGTCAAAGATGGCAAACTCAGCTTCGGTGAAACCGCAACCACCCGCATGATGTGCGCTGAAGAAACCATGAAAGCCGAAAGTGACTTCCTCGCCGCCCTGAATAATGCCGCCAGTTATCGCATCACCGGCAACAGCCTGCAAATCTTAGCAGAAAATGGCAACACCCTGATGACCCTTATTCAAGCGCAATAATCTTACCCTTCATTCGTAAAAGAGGCGTTCAAATTGAACGCCTTTTTTCGTAGGGGCAGCGTCCCCAGACCTGCCCTATTTGCGTCCCCAGACCTGCCCCGCCGTCGGGGAAATGAACCATCCACAAACCCGGAATTTAAACAAAAATTTCGATCACACCCATCCTGTCAATCCTGTCGACCAATTCCGATTTGCATCAATTTATGCCAGCAAGAATAGAATGCAAACAATATACACGATAATCCTGTCAATCCCAGTTCAGATTTTATGCTGCCCACCACCAACCACCAGCAAATCCCACCCCAGTTCAGATTTTTTGCTGCCCGCCACCAGCAACCAATTAATCCCAACCCTAATCAGACATTCTTTAAACCACTCAGCAACTTAATAACTTAATAACTCAACAACTCAATAACTTAATAACTTAATCACCCAACAACTAGATATTTGATCAATTTTGTCTGATTTGTTATACTTTCCAGCAACAACAATCCCACCAGCCCTAATACGGAGGTCGCATGAAACATCGCAACAAAATAACCGGCATCTTCAGCCTGCTTCTCAGCGTTTCTCTTGCGTGCAGTTTCTCCGATTTTACCAAACTACCGGTTACCAACTCCACTCCAACTCCGGATACGACAACCATTAACACTCCGGCAGTTAAGACTCCAGCAGCCTCCAGTTCTGGACGCACGCGCTTCGTTCCAACCACCGACCCCAGCCTGCTGCCCACTTCTGAGCCGGAATACACCTCATCAATTGAATCCAATGGTGAAGGAGATTTGGATATGACTGATTCCCTCTATATCCAGAATGGACGTAACTTGCTCACTTTCTTTTTGTTGGAAAATACCTATGAAGATGGTGTTGATCAAATTGAATATACCGTCACCGCCTCGGATGAAATGGGTAACGAGATCAAGACTGACACTGGAATTATTGATTACATTGCACCCGGAGAACATGCCGGGGTTGTCAGCCAGATGTTTCTACCGGAAGGTCAGAAAGTGGGTGGGGTTTACATCGATTGGACATACTATACCTTCGCCACACCACCTGTAAAACTGCCCTTCACTTTCATCAATCCAAGATATTTTTCCGAAACTAACTGGGACCGTATGACCGTGCTGATGAACAACATGTCAACCTATGCCTATACATATGTACAGGTGGATATGATCGCTCTTGATGCCAATGGAAATTTAACCGGCGGTGGGAGAACGACGTTGAATTTTGTCCCCGGGTTAGGTGAAGTTGGGCTAAGTTTTAACGGCCTCCTTTCCGATGAACCGGTTACCTATGAAGTATTCCCCCAGTTGACCATCATATCCAGTAAAGTGGACGACAGCAAGCTATCCAGCGAGATGCCGGTATTGCAAGCTGGCTTCAACTTTGATGACACTAAACTGGGAGGTGGCTTCCTGATAGAAAATAATACCCAGGATGTCATCAGGGGCGCAGAATACAATCTTTCGATTTTCGATAAAGATGACACCGTAGTGCAGGTTGCCAGTGGGATCCTCCCCCTGCTCTGGCCAGGGCAGATAATGGCAATTTCTCCCGGCACCTTGAACTTGCCGCAAGGCACCAGTGATCTGACGTATACACTCAACCTGCTTTCTGGGCAACCTTTCGATCAGGAGTTTACACAGAACCCTTTGATCGCAAAGGATCCCGTTTACGACGAAAATTATTCTTCGCCGAAGGTGAACTTCAGCATTCTCAATACATCTGCGACGGACATTAAGAACCCTTTCACTACCGTACTTTTGTTCAATGAGGAAGGCAATATCGTCGGAGGTGGCTTCGGTTATCCTGGTCTGGTTCCGGCGAATGGTTCACTGAGTTTTGACGTCTATGTCACTTACACGTCTGTGAATCCCCCAGCGCGCGTGGAAGCCTACGTCAGCCCGTCCAGCTATTAGGGGTTAGCGGATGGCGTAAAGCTCAACACTGAAAGCCAACCGCCTTTAGCTTTTGACTTTTAGCTTTTAACTTTTTTACTTTTAGCTTTCATATTTTTACCATCCGATACTCATCCAGGCTCCCCAACACTGCCGCATAATCCAGCTTTAACTGCTCATAGATCGCAGCGATGTCCTGGCGATTGCTGCTCCCTTCACCCAGAGAACCCTCCACGATCCAGTTGTACAGATCCAGACTATTGGTACCAAAGTCCTCGACTGCTTTTCTCAAGTCTACATCGCCCAGCATAATAGCGATTGGCATCAGGCTGATGTTGTTAAGATAGCCCGAAATCAGATCATCCAACCGCTCCTCCGGGATGCCTTCTTTGGCGTAATGCGGATATCGCAGAAAGATGGTGTTTGCCCACTCCATGATGTTGGCGGCTTCCTGTTCGATGCGTTCCAGACGGCGATTGGTGACATCCAGCTTGCGTTGGCGGTCCACATCCTCCGTAGCCCAGCGATGCTTCTTGTTGCTCTGATAATTCTGGAAAATGAAGGTCGCCACGGTCACCAGAAAAGATGCCAGGAAGCCGATCCCACCACCGATAATTAGATTTAAGGTTTCTTTGTCCATTGTTTCCTCGAAAACTGTTGGTTGGGTTAATTATATTGGATATGTTGAGGAGACGATATTCGACGTAATAACCAGTTATTCTATTCTAAATTAATAAGAAAATCCTAATATTCTATCCGAACATTTTCCCAAAGGATAAATCTTTCATTTTGGTATCGTTCTTGCCAGGTATTACTTCGTTTTATTTGCTGATTGATCTCGGAATCTGGGTAAAGAGTGATTAACAAATCAGGTAAAACAGGAAATTGGTTCATTAATGTTTCAATACAACTAAAAGAACCTATATCTTTGCAATGAACTATTTCGAGAACCCAACTTAATTGTTGATCGTAAGTACCTTTCCATTCTCCTCCCCAACTGGCTGCCACAGGATTTCGCTCCAACAAATAGGGAAACCATTCTGCCTCTTCTGGTTGTGCTATCAATAGATATGATGACTGGTTTGACGTATTTTCTTTAACAAATTCTGCTAAATCATAAGAAGTAGAGCCGATTACCGGTTTAATCAAAGTCGTTATATTCTGCCATCCGTTTTGATAAAAGATAATAAAAATTGTTAACAAGAACAATCGGGAGAGCCATACTTTTTTAGTATTTTCTCTCTGAAAAAATGAACAATACAATGTAGAAATGACCAAACCAATCAGAATAGCTCCCGAAGCAATTAGATAGCGATCATTTTCAGATGTGAATACTAAGAGAAACACAAACCACAATGAAAGATACGCCTTCTTTCCATAAAAAGCTTGAACCAATCCCAGGATTAATATTCCCCAAATAAATTTTGCTGAAAAAATAGGACGTAATGAATCTTCAAACCAAGGGAGAAATCGATTTAGATCCTGAAATAAATGCAGGAAGTTGTTGTTCCCATGTGATTGAAATGCACCCAGAAAAACAATTAAACCATACCGTTTAAGGATGATTAAAACCCACGGGCTGATGAAACTGATTCCAATAATTCCGATTAGAAAAAAATTAATCCAAACTCTCTTTGAGAATAAATGGGTTAACAAATAAGCCACCATAAAGAACAAGATAAATGGAACGTATCCAAAATGAGTTAGAAAAGTTAACCCAACGAATAAACCGGAAAGCACAATAAACTGTTTTTTTGATTTAGGTTTCAGGGATAAGATAAAAAAATAAATGGCTAAGAGCGCAAGTAGAAATGCCAATCCGCGAACGATTCCTCCGGAAGTGGCCTGTAAATTGAAAATGCGCTGCGAGCCAGCGATTACTATAGCAGCAATCAAAGCGGCGCTTCTGGATTTCGTTATTTCATAAGTTAGCAATGCAATTGGGATGAGCGACAGCCACATAAAAAATGGTGGGGCAAATTTTAAATAAATAAATAATGGTACCTGCAATATGTGTGTGAAGAAGGCCGTTATGTAAAATCCAAAGGGTGGATAGGTAAAAGGCATACCACCTGGCCCATAATAAGGTACCCATTCAGGCAAGCGAAAACCATTTTCTGCAATCAAGTCAGACATTAATACATATAACCCTGAAAAGCCTGTAGGATAAGCATAGTGAAGAGCGTTATAAAAAAGAAGTGGGGTTGAAATGATTAATAGTAAGGCTACAAACCAATAGTCAGAAGATATTTTGTCTACAACCTTAAGCAAGCCTTGATTTATATTTGAAATTAACGCCTTTGTTGTCTTAAAGTTTTCCTTGAAGGTTGTCAATGGATTTACCTTTAAATAATAAATAATATAAAAGATATATCCGCAAACAATCAATAAAAACATCAGAATAATTGGACGAATTCTTGCCATCACAAAACGATTCAGAAGAATATTAGAGAATGAAAACAGGAAAACAACCAGTAAAACAATAAAAATTAGATAAGAAACCATTCCTCCTGTTTTTGAAGGGGTTTCCAGCAATTTATAAATAGCTTTAGGAGCTTTTTTTCTTGAAATAGTGAAAGAGAACAAGAACGTCAATCCGAGAATCAAACCCACAAACCCAATCAATATTAAGCGATTTCTAGAAAAACCTAAGAGGATTTGATTTTCTTTTTCGGATGGATTAGCGATTAATAAAAACAAGGATAGAAATTCACAGGTAATCAGATAAATAAATAATAAATTGAGTGGGTTGGGAGATTTTAAATGAGATTTGAAATTACTTTTCATGCTGGTTTACCTAAATCATCGTAGGGGCGATCAGCCGATCGCCCTTACGACGATCGCCCCGATGTCAAATATTCCTCGAAACGCTCTAACGCTGCGGGATAGGCGGCGCGACCAAACCCCATGCGCAGGTACTGGTCGCTGGCGCCCAGGGTGATCCCTGGTTGTATGAGAACACCGGCTTTCTCAGCCAATTCCGCCGCAAATTGTGACACCGAGGGGACATTCATGCCCACCAGCGCAACCGAGCCACCCATGGGGCGACGCCAGGTGAACAGCCCCGGCCAGCGCTGGAAGAATTCCTCCGCCAGTGTCAGGTTCTGCTCAATTTGGCGGATGCTGCGTTGTACCAACTGTTCGCGCACCTGCAAGGCAGCCATCGCCAAAAATTCGGAAGGCGCCGGTGGGCAAATGCTGGTGTAGAATTTCCAGTTAACCAACTCCTGCCGCTGCTCCTCATCACGCACCACCAGCCAGCCAGTACGCAAACCCGGCAATCCATACGTCTTGGACAATCCGGAGAGCACAATCGCCCGTGAGCTAACGTCCACCATCGAAGGAATTGGCGTTGAGCCCGAATGCACCAGACCGAAATACATCTCGTCGCAGAACAAGATGAGTTGGTGCAGTTCTGCGATATGTGCCAGCTCTTGCATCTGCTCCAGCGATGGCAGGTAGCCAGTGGGATTGTGCGGGAAGTTGACAACCAGCAGCCGCGTGCGTGGCGAGATCAAACCTGGCAGACGCGTGAAATCCAGCTCCCAGCGCCCCTCCTGCGGTGTGAACTCCCAGCGCTTCACATTCTCCACCCCCTGGACATGCTCAAAGGTGTTGATCAGCGAATCATATGCCGGCGCCAGCACGATCACCTCCTCCCCCGGGTTGAGCAACGCGCGCGCCAGCAGGTAGATACCCTCCACCGGCGTCCCCAGTTCAATCACATCCTCCGGCGATACGGTGACATAAGTGCCCGCAATCAGCTCCCGCAGGCGTGGATTGCCCAGCGACTCGGTATATCCCAGTGCCAGCTTTCCGAAATCCTGCAGGGGGATATCCGCCAGCCTGAGCAGCTCTTCCACGGTCAGGGTCTCGCAATCGGAGGCACACAACTGGTAGGGAGTGGTAAATTCGTAGCGGGCGTAGAAATGTTCGGTTAAGAAGGGAGTGATTTTCATCAGATTTTGATCCTTTCTAGCTGCGATGAGGTTAACTATAACGCAAATTGCGAATCGCTATCAGTCAATGGCTTTTAGCGATTCGCTCAATGGTCAAAGCGGTTTGCACAACTAAGTATGGCGATGCAGTAGTTAAGCCATGATTTTTAGTCAACATTTTCTAGAGTTTCTCTTTTTCATCTTTCATCTCTCTTTGTAGATCCCCTGAAAAGGCACTCCAACATCATCATCTCCGGTTAGGAAAACATCTCTTTAACTATTTTGCTGATCATTCGTTTTTGCGGGGGCATGATATCTGGCAGTTGATCGGTATTGAAGAATTTTACGGAATAGACCTCATCACTGGAGGAAAACTCCCCATCCACAATCTCACACAAAAAGATCAAATCCACACGCGGCCAATCATTATCGCCATCCACCAACAAGGGACGCAACACTTTTACCGTCAAGCCGGTCTCCTCCAGGATTTCCCTTTGTAGAGCCTGCATGGGCAATTCGCCATGTTTTAACCATCCACCGGGTAGTCCCCAGGGGTATTTATGGCGATAAGTATGCTTAAATAATAAGATTTGTTGCGACGTATTGAAAATCACGCCCACCACGCCCACCAGAAATTTGGGCGTGATTAACCAGATCAGCGTCCCTCGCAGCCATTCTGAATTGGGCAATATTTTCCAGATTCGTAGAAGGATTTTTTTCATGGTTATCTATTGATGATAACTCATTTAATGGTTCTTGTTTTTACAAATCCAAAGAGGATGACCAGGGTCAGCCCAACCAGGCTGATTCCCATCACCAGCATGGCGATGTTATTCTGAGAGTCATTCGAATTCGCAATTGGAATCGCGGTTGGCGTGAAAGTTGGTAAAGCGGTTGGAAAAGATGTGATGGTTGCCATTTGGGTGGCGGTTACCGGGGCTGTTGTACGGGTTGGAACTTCAGTTTTCGTAGGGGTGATATTCTTACCTGGCTCTAGGGTAGCGGTGGCGGTGGAGGGAAGTTGGATAACCAATGGCTGCCCGGCATAAATAGTCAGGGAATCGGGCGCCATTCCATTCAGACTGCGGATTTGATCAATTTTGATGTCGTAGGCAATGGCGATGCTCCATAAAGATTGGCCATAACCAACTGTGTGCGTGATGGAGCCGTCTGCTGCCGGGGTGCTTTTGATCACCAGGGCAATCAGATCCGGGGTTGGGTTGCTCGCGCCGCCGGAGGGCGGCACAACAGTGCCCGATGCTGAGGTAGGTTGGGGAACGGGTGGAAGCTCATTCCCTGCCCGCACGTTTAATGAATAATAGAGATTACCATCGCTGCCCCTGGCAATTCCGGCGCCTACCTCTCCACTGGCAAAATCGACCATCACGTGCCAATGAATGGCATCCGACCAGATTTGGTAAACAACGTAAGATGAATTCACAATCCCTTCGGTGCCGACGGCAATATTTTCCTGAATGCCAATCTGCCAGGCGACGGATCCGTCACTATGGGTATGGGTGGCATTTTGAATGGAAGCCATATAATCGGCATGTTGCTGGGCATAGCCCATCAGTCCATTGTTGATGCTGTAGGGAGCCAACCCTCGGGATGCGCGTAAGGCATTGACAGTGGCAATTAAATCATAAGCCGATTCACTTTGCGCCAGAACGTTCGAATTCTGTTGCGAGGTACAGAAAATGATAGCAAGAATAAAAATTGAAACGCTATGCGTTATTGATTTAAGCATCATTAGTTTCCAGACAGGTGGAATTATAAAACAAATGATGATCGGTAGTAGATTTCAGGTTACCCAATTTTTTTAGAGGGGCAGATGCTCTGCGATAATCAGGATGTCTCGGATGCTATATAATAAGGGTGGGACAAAGTGAATGCCCCTGCTATTTAAATCCATATAGACTGGCTGGTGAAGGATCCAGGATGAAGAAAATAATTGTAATAGCTTGCATTGTGCTCGTTTTTCTCAATGGATGTTCCGGGATTCCTGGAAAATTAAAAAAGACAGCACATAAACAAATGATCGTCTTTATGGCTCAAAATTCAAATATTACGGAAGCTAATTTGTATGACGAACCATTCATCATTGATCAACTTCAGCTCACAGAGGATCAATGGTGTTTGACCTATGAGATAGGGCACTTGTTATGGTTTTCAACCCTGTGGGAGAAACAAGAGAAACAATGGATCCAAACAGAGATTCGCCCTTATGTGGATCATTGTAACTGGGCGAGATATTAACTTGTCGCTAAGCTAACATATACCCAAACCCGCGCACCGTTACCAGAAATTTCGGTGAGGCTGGGTCTTCTTCTATTTTGCTGCGCAATGACCAGATATAACGCCTTAATACGGTTGAACCATCCTGACGATAATGCCCCCACATTTGTTTAGTTAAATCTTCTTCTGAAACAACTTTCCCTTTTTGGCGTGCCAGAATCTCAAGCAGCCTGAATTCTGTTGGGGTTAAGTTAACCAGCTTGCCATCCAGGCGCACTTCCCGGCGGTTAAGATCAATGACCAGGTCATCGACAATCAAAATATTTTCCAGGGTGCCGGTACCCCGGCGGGTGCGGTTAAGAACGGCATTAATACGCGCCAATAATTCCGCGTAACTGAATGGTTTGGTGATGTAGTCATCCACCCCTAATGTGAACCCACGTAACTTATCGGTCTCACCCGTTTTGTGTGAAACGATAATAATCGGAATGGAAGAAATTTCTCTTAAACGAGCAATCACCTCCCACCCATCCATGCCGGGCAAATCTACCTCAATAACTATCAGATGAGGGTGTTCAATAAAAGCCTTGCGCAAGCCTTCCTGACCATTGGCAGCATTGACGATCCGGTAGAGGCGCCCCAAATATTCGGATAACATATCCCGTAAGGTAGAATCATGATCGATTACCAGAATTTTACTGCTCATAGACAATACTTTTCCTCCAAAAAACCAGTGCTTGCCAGGTTCGTACAATGAACATGAAATTCTACATGCTGAGCCCGCGATGCTTAAAAAGATCCGGAAAAAGAATCAATTTCATTTATATTACCATAATTCCTGTTTTAAGCATTTAGAAACGCTTGCATAATTCAGGTGCAATCATTATGCCAGCCCGGGTTTAGATTCAGTAACAAAAAAACTTATTTAATCTATCTACCAGAGATTTTTCCTTGACTTTTGGTTATTATTTTGAGATAATATAGAACAATTATTCTATATTATGACACACGTTTTACTGATTTTTGATGAAAATTCCATGCTGACACTGGAAGAAGATCAACCTGCTCTTCTGTTGGTAGAATTAATCAATTCCGGCGGGTGGGATCCTCCCGCACCAGCAGCTAAATTTCTCTCAGATTTGAGCAGGAAATCCTTGCGAGCGGTTACTTTGGGCAACTGGGTTATCGCCAGCCTGCAGGATCCTCAGGAATTCTACCGGGTTTCTTTTCCAGCAGATGTTTTCTTCACTCCCCGCCAAAGAGAAGTGTTGGATTTACTCTCTCAGGGGCTAACCCATAAACAAATCTGCCAGAAACTTAATATCTCTCAACGCACAGTCAACCTGCACATTGCGAATTTGAAAATGAAGTTAAAAGCAGAAACCAATGCGCAATCGGTAAGTTCGGCCATTTCCATGGGGTATTACCGGCCGAAGATGCGCCGGCGCGAAGGTTAACGTGCCTGCCAAATCTGGTACAATCCTAGCCGCCCGCCCTCGCCATCCGATTCAAACCGTTCTACAATATCAAAACCCGACTCTCTGGCTAATTGTTCAAATTCTGCATCCGAAAAGAGATGCACATAACGGTAACCAACCTGCTCACGCTGTCCGGGCAATGAATAGCGCCAATCTAGAAGGGTATCGCCATCCTCCAGATCTTCCGGATGCAGCCCCACTTGCGACCAAGGCTGGATACGTGCCAGCAAACGCGGGCTGTTTTGAAATTGCCAGTTAGAATGAATGAAGAGCCCACCCCGCCAGAGAAGTTGCCGCACCTGGTGAACCAGTTGCAGGCGTCTTTCATAGGCTGGGAGGTGGTGCATTGCAGCAAAACAGAGCACCCCATCATAGGATTTCCGAGGTAAGATAGCCGGCCAATTGTTTGAGGTTAAATCGCCTGCCAAAAATTGAATATCCATGCCGGGCACCAATTCCTGGGAGATATTTTCACTGGCTTCTTTTAATAACACCGTTGAGAAATCCAGCCCGTGATAGCAGCCTGTCCGTTTTTGTTGAACCCATAGCTGGGCTAGAGCTCCTGAACCACATCCCAGATCCAGCCAATCGCCAATCTTAGGAATTTTCTCCAGCACAAGGCGGATGCCTGGTTGTACACGGCGACGGGTAGCCGCAAAAGCCTCCCCAAATGTCTGGTAAAATTGGTAATTAAGCTCAAAAAGCTGTTGGATAATGGCTGCCCGCATGGGATTATTATACCAACCCCGGCAAATGATGGCCGTTTATGGTATGTTTAGATGAATTAATGTTGGTCTGCGAGTCAATCTCTCAGCCTTAATGGAAAGCAATGGATCGATACGAAAAATGGCTGGAGCGCTATCAGGTAACTCCTGACCGCCTGGAACTAGCGCGAAAAATATTGGAAGAAGTCCGCAAAGGTCGCAAAGTTACCCAAGCGGTACAGATGCATCCGATTCCAACGGGGGGATACGTACCCAAGTCCATCCTGGTGGCGGAGTACAAACGCCAGGTAGAAGCCGGCGAAGCCCAACCTGACCCTGCCCTGGTGGAGCGCATTCGACTCAAGCCGGTTCGCAGTCTTTCAGGGGTAACCACCGTGACCGTCCTCACCAAACCCTATCCCTGCCCGGGGAAGTGCATCTTCTGCCCGGATGATGTGCGCATGCCAAAAAGTTACCTGGTGGATGAACCTGGTGCAGCCCGAGCATACCAGCATCATTTTGACCCTTACTGGCAGGTCAAGTCCCGCCTGGATTCTTACGAAGCCAACGGACACCCTACCGACAAGATCGAACTCTTAATTCTGGGTGGCACCTGGAGCTCCTATCGCAAAGATTATCAGGTGAATTTTATCAAGCGCTGCTTTGATGCCATGAATGGTGTGGATAGTCAGACGCTTGCAGAAGCTCACCGCATCAATGAAACCGCACCTCATCGCAATGTCGGGCTGGTTATTGAAACCCGTCCAGATAAGATCACCCCGAAGGAATTAGCCTGGCTGCGAAAACTGGGTGTGACCAAGGTGCAGATGGGAGTTCAATCACTGGATGACCGCATTCTCGAGCTCAACAAACGCGGGCACACTGTAGCAGAAGCGTTACGGGCAACTGCCTTGTTGCGTGCTGCCAGTTTTAAGATCGTACTACACTGGATGACCAATCTAATGGGCGCCAGCGTAGCATCGGATCGTGAAGATTTTGCCCGCCTCTGGGACGCTGGTTTTGCTCCGGATGAGCTCAAAATTTACCCTACCCAATTACTGGAAGGCACCGAACTTTACACCCTGTGGCAGCAGGGTGAATACGAACCCTACACCCAGGATGAATTGGTTCATTTGATCGCAGACATTAAACCGCTGGTACAACCGTACTGCCGCATTAATCGTGTAATCCGCGATATCCCCTCGCACCATGTCGTCGAAGGGAACAAACGCACCAGCCTGCGTCAGGATGTTCTGGCAGAGGTTGCTCGTCGCGGCCAAAAATGCAACTGCATTCGCTGCAATGAAGTAAAAAAACAGAAAGTGGATTTAGAATCCCTGCATCTGGAAGATTTCATCTACCAGCCGGCTTATGCTGAAGAACACTTCATTCATTATCGCACCCCGGAAGGAAAAATTGCCGGTTATCTGCGGCTCTCTTTACCCAAAGACACCGCTGAGAATCACCCTTCTCAAGATCTCAATTTTGCAGACCTGAAAGATGCAGCCATGGTACGGGAAGTGCATGTTTATGGACAATCTCTGGCGGTTGGTTCTGAAAAAGAAGGCGCTGCTCAACATATTGGCTTAGGCACGCAACTGTTGGAAGAAGCCAGCCGCGTTGCAAAGGAAAACGGATACCGAAACCTGGCGGTGATTGCCGCCATTGGCACCCGCCAGTATTATCACGCGCGCAGCTTCCAGCATGGTGAACTTTATATGGTGAAGCCACTGGTATGATCGAGGTGGGACTAGGTTATTATTTTAAATCCGTCTTGGCAGCCCCCAGCCACCGGTGTTGACGGATTCAGGGTTATCACTCCAACGGCCGGCTATTTTCGTTCCGCATTTAGGGCAGGTACCCTTGGATGTGATATGGTAATCCCGCACAATGAAGCCTTTTCGGGAAATTAATAGGTTCTGGCAATGTGGGCAGTAGGTGTTTTCCAGTGAGCCTACCCGGCCGGGGATATTGCCAGCGTACACATAGTTTAGCCCTGCCTCTTGCCCGATCTCCGCGGCTGTTTGTAAGGTGGAAATCGGTGTGGATGAATTGTCCAGCATCTGATAATCCGGATGAAAAGCTGTCACATGCCAGGGAATATCGGAGGAGATGGAAGCCAAAAACCGGGCAGCATCCCACAGTTCCTGCGGATCGTCATTAAAACCGGGCACGACCAGAGTGACCACCTCCACCCAGATACCTAGCTGGATGGCAATTTGAATCGATTCGAGCACATTCTTTAACACTCCGCCCAGTTTGCGATAGTTTTTTTCCTGCATGCTTTTCAGATCAATTTTGTAAGCATCCAGATGGGGCTGCAACATGGTTAAAGCTTCCGGAGTGGCATAGCCGTTGGAAACATAAGCGCAATCCAGTCCGAATTTTTTGCCGCGCTTAAAAATTTCCACTGCCCATTCGGTGGTTATCAACGGTTCGTTGTAAGTGGAGACCAGGACAGGCGTATCATTTTGGAGGGCGATCTCGATGATCTGCTCGGCAGAAATTTCACGAATATATTGGGCACCCACATTGGCTTTAGGATTCCGTAAGGTTTGCGATGTCAACCAATTCTGGCAATAGTCACAGTGGATATTGCAACCCAACATACCAAAAGAAAGTGCATCTGAACTGGGGTAAAAATGAGAGAAGGGTTTTTTTTCGATTGGGTCGATCTGAAGTGCGGCCACGTACCCCCAGGGGACGCGCAATTCCCCTTCCTGGTTGAATCTCACCTGACAGATGCCCCGTCGACCCGGTTTAATCAGGCAACGATGGGCGCAGGCAGTACAACGCACCGCCCCATTCTCGAGGTTTTCATACAAGATTCCTTTTGTAGTAAGCGGATCAATTCGATCCTGGACATTCAAGGCCATAAACCCTTCCTTTTTTTACAAAACCGGAATGTTGATTGTAATGGCTTGTGTTTTTATTTTAACAAAAAATAATATAAAATCATGTACTAAAAAGCACCCCCTGGCTACTATTTATCATATCTGCTCTATCCGATAACTGTACATTTAATACCTATCCGGTAGATCAGTTTAATCAAAAGACTATTTGGATTGAACCTGATTTATGGTACACTCGCATCGATATGATGGATATTAAATCACTCCACACACTTGAATTTGAAAAAATTCTAGATAAATTAAGTGGTTACGCTGCGTTCAGTGCTTCAGAGGATCTGGCACGTGCATTACGACCCAGCAGTGAGTTGCAGTCTGCCAGGGACCGCCAGGCATTTACTACGGAAGCAAGATTTTTGCTGAGCATCCAGGCGGATGTCAGCGTGGGCGGCTGTCAGGATATCCGCCCGTGGGTCAACCGCGCCACGCAGCATGGCTTACTCGAACCATTGGAGTTGCTGGCTATTCGCTCCACGCTGGCAAAGGCGCGTGATTTGAGCCGGACACTAACCGAACAGGCGGACGAAATACCGCTGCTGGCACAACTAGGGCAGGAGCTGCCCCCTCCATCCGGACTCATTGAGGCTATTTCAAGAGTTGTTTCGGACCGGGGCGAGGTGCTGGATAATGCTTCTCCCAAACTGGCCAGTATTCGCAGCGAAATCAAAGTGGCGCACGAGCGTTTGATGTCCAAACTGCAAGGTATCCTGGCAGACCCTAACAAAAGCAAAATGCTGCAGGACCCCATCATCACGCAGCGCAATGGACGCTATGTGATTCCCCTGCGCTCGGAGTTCAAAGGCCGCATCCATGCCATTATCCACGATCAATCTTCCTCCGGAGCGACGATTTTTATCGAGCCGGTGGTCACAGTCGAACTGAACAACCGCTGGCATGAGCTTCAATTAGCCGAACGCGATGAAATTCGGCGCATCTTATTGGAACTCAGTGACCTGATCGGCGCAGAAGCAGCGCAGTTGCGCAGTATCGTGGAGACTCTGGCACGTCTGGATCTCGGATTGATGCTGGCCAAATATGCCGAAGATCTGGACGCCGTTGAACCGCTGCTGGTGGACTTCAACCAGCGCGAGAATGAACACCCGGGCAGTAGCATTCAATTACGCCATGCACGGCACCCTTTATTGGACCCTAAAACCGTGGTATCAATCGATATTGAACTCGATCAGCACACCTTCGGGGTGGTCATCACCGGCCCGAATACCGGTGGTAAAACCGTCAGCCTGAAAACAGTTGGGCTGCTGGTCTTAATGGCCCAATCCGGGATGCATATCCCGGCCCAATCTGGTTCTCAATTGAGTGTCTTTCAGGATGTCTTCGCTGATATTGGCGATGAGCAATCAATTGAACAATCCCTGTCAACATTTTCCGGGCACATCACCAATATTACCCGGATTCTCAAACGGGCTAATACGCGCTCCCTGGTTTTACTGGATGAACTGGGCTCTGGAACCGACCCACAGGAAGGCTCAGCGCTGGCACGAGCACTGCTAGACTATCTGGTGAAAGAACGCATCACCTGCTTGATTGCCACCCATTACCCGGAATTAAAAGCCTTTGCGCATAATACTCCTGGGCTGATCAACGCCAGCATGGAATTTGACCTTCGTACTTTGCGCCCTACTTACAACTTGATGATTGGACTGCCGGGGCGTTCCAATGCGCTGGCTATCAGCGAAAGGCTGGGTTTGCAGAAAGAAATTATCGCTGAAGCCCGCAACATGATTGACCCCACCGAATTGAAAGCCGAGGATTTACTGAATGAAATCCACCGCCAGCGCAGTATTTCCCGCAAAGAACGCCGCAAAGCTGAAATATCACGCAGCGAAGCCCGACGAATGGAACGCCAGCTAAAACAACGTCTGGAGGAAATTGAAGAGGAACGCCTCACAATTCTGGAAACCGCCCGGCAGACCGCAGAAAAAGAAGTCGAACAACTGCAAAGCGAGCTGTATGACCTGCGCAAGGAGTTGATCAGAGCCCGCCAGCCACTTGACACCCTCAAACAAATCGAAGAAAAAGCAGTTGAGATCCAGGAAGAGGTACAGCTTCCGCCTGCCCGTAAAAATGAGCCAAGCCCAGCGCAAGAGCAGCACTTCAAATTGGGTGATAAAGTTTTGGTGCGCTCTCTTGGTCTCCAGGCTGTTGTTACTGCGATCACCAGTGATGAACTCGAGGTTCAGGTTGGGAATTTACGGATGCGAGTGGCAGATTATGACCTGCAGCGCCCCGGTGATGGAGGCTTGTCATTAGTAAAATCGGAGAAAAAACCTATGCGCTCCGGAGTTCGTAAAGCGCTCCAAAATTTGTCTGAGGAGATCAAGCCCTCTCCTTCGATCCTGCACCCTTCTCCCGGCATGGAATTGGATCTGCGTGGTCAAATGGCAGAAGATGCCTTGCCGGCTGTGGAAAATTTTATCGAATCAGCCTATTTATCCGGAATGCCGTTTGTGCGCATCATTCACGGAAAGGGCACCGGAAAATTACGTCAGGTAATTCGGGCAGCGCTCAGCAAAAACCGTTATGTTGATCGTTGGGAAAGTGGCATTGAACGGGAAGGTGGCGAAGGCGTCACGATCGCATTTCTTAAAAGTGATTAAATAACAGGTCGATAGTGAATTCCCCTAGACACTATCGACCTCTTGCTGCGGCTGAGACCCCTTCCACTCATGCCCATGTTTTCAAAAACTTCTATACTATTTATACAGATTTGGCATTGACAAAGCGTAGACAAAATAGGTATTTTTAAATATTCGTTTGTCTACACCAAAGCAAATAGTGGCGGTTGTTTCGGGTCAATGGTCAAATCTAATTTATATGGTTTACTTTGGTTGAGAAACAACAATAAATTATGTTTTTGGTCAGCATAAGGAGTAGTCGAAGAATTATCCTGTTTGGCTGCTGAAATCAGGAGATCCATAGCAATCCATTTCAGCCACGGGTTTTCTTCTGTTTTCCCTTTTTCTAAGATAATAGTTGCCATTAGACGGGCTTCTTCCACATTCCGGTGAGATAAAGCTATTTTTGAGCGTATATAGGCATAAGCTGTGCCGGCTGCCGCAAATTGCTGATGTTCTGCTGAAGTAGCAAAGGACTCCAATACCTCCAAAGCTTGCTCATGGTTTCCTTTTAAGAAGTGCAACAACCCTAGTTTTCCCCGAACTTCTAATTCCAAGATGGTCCAGTTCTGGTGGCGAATATCCGAAAGCAATTTTGTTAGAGCTGCAATCCCCTGATCCAGATCACCTTGTAGACCAATTGAAAAGGCAATCCACAGTTGATTGATCAGGCTGTAATATTCCATCTGACAAAACTTGATAGATTCTTCAAAATAAGCTAAAGCCTGAACAAAATCTCCAAAAGCCAGATGAATCTTCCCCTCAACATGGATTAAGAAACAATGCATTCCGGTGAATTGGTAAATTTTGGCAAGGTTAAATGCATTTTGGAGACTCTCCAGACTTTTGAAGGTTTTGCCAGTAGCCAGATAAGCATTACTGGTTACCACAATACACTCCAGAACAAAACGCCAATTATAATAATTTTCTGCTGAACGTTTTGTTATTCCGAGCTGTTCCAGTGATTTATTGTAAAAACCCATAAAATAACTCACCAGTCCTAAAGCGAATTCGGCCTCAATCCGCAGGGTGGTATCCTGATATTCAACAGCGGTTGCAATGACTTTGACAGCTTCTTGTTCAGCCTCCTGAAATTTTCCTGCAAAAGCGTACGTTAATGCGACAGTACTGCGTAAACTAGCAAAAACAATCTGTTCTCTTGGGGTTTTGATCTGGTTTTCAAGCCATTTGATCGACTCAAACTCAGCCATACTGGTTTTTAAGTCAAATAGGAAGATGTAGGTTAGCATTTTGCGGATGCTAATGCGAATATATTCACTCATTGACCCATCTTTTAAGTGTACCTCTGCCTGCTCCAGATATTGCCTGGCCTGGTTCGGAAAACCTCTCAGGAGAAATAAATATCCCTGACCACTCAAACCACTGCCGATCAGTTTGGATGAATTGCGAGACAAACCCACTTCCACAGCCTGGTTGTAAAATTTAGCTGCTGAATTAAAATTATTCATTTTCGATGCTAATTCGGCCCAGGATATCCAGAGGTCAAACATTTGATTATCGCTGATCTGGAGGTTGCGGTCTTGCAGCAGGGTATTAGCCTGTTCATAAGCCTGATAGGCCTTCCCTTTTTCATCCAGAGTGATAAATGCCTGCGCTGCATCCAGCCAATGTTGGAAAGCATCCAGGCTATTCCCGGATTGATCCAGATGGTAGGCAATATCAGACAAAATACTGGCTATTTTTTTCGGACCATAAGCAGCGATCAAATGATTTGCCAGACGTTTGTGTAGTAAATGCTTTTGGGTTTGACTGATTTCCTGAAATATTACCTCCCGGGTAAAAAGCTGATTGAAACGATAGCATAAAGGGAGATGTTTTTGCGAACTAATCGAGATGAATTCTTTTTTGACCAATCCATCCATTATTTCTGCCAACTCTAAGTCTGTTAAATCCATCATGCCGCGCAAATAATCAAAGCAAAATTCATTCCCAATCAGCGCCCCACAATTAAGCGTCAAGCGAACTTTTTCTGGAAGATGATTTAACCAATTTCGGATCACAAATTGAACATTAGTCGAAATGGGGATCGGATCCCCATTTTTTGAAATAAGTTGACCCGGATCTTCTGCGACCAGTTGTAACGTCTCAATCACAAATAAGGGATTACCGCCGGTGTGCTCATACAAGCGTTGAATTTGTTGCTCAGATAATGGATTACGGAACAGGTAACTGGCAATATTCCCAATGGCTTCAAGATCCAGAGCAGGAATTTGAATCCAGGCAACCTGTTCTTTTATGGCGGAATGCGCTAGTGTCTGAAAAACGGATTCATCTTCCTCTTCTGAGCGAGACAATAAAATTAAATTAGCTTTTTCCTGAAAAAAACGACGCTGGGCGAGGTAAGAAAGCAAATGAACCGTCTCCGAATCAAGCCATTGAGCATGTTCAATTTGGAAAAGGATTTTATCCTGATCTCCCAGAGTTAATAAAACCTGACGGAACGATTCATACAAACCAACCTGCTGGTTTTTAACCAAACTAAAATAATCAGGATTGTGCGCAACCATCGTTTGCAATTCAGGCAGGATGGGGGCTAATTGAGTTAACCAGAATTTTTCAACCTTCTGCCATTTCTGCATATTCATTGTTTGGCGTAACAATTCGATAACCGGTCGAAAGGGCACATTTCGCTCGGAATAGACCGCTTCCATAGAAAACACAGGCAGTTTCACCGTTAATTGTTTTAAGAATTCCTGGAATAAGCGGGTTTTACCAGAACCAGTTACACCTGAAAGCACGATTATATCCCCCCGCCGAAATGCTCTTTGCATTTGTGCTAATAAATCACTTCCTCCCACGTAGGGGATATTAATCCCCGTAGGTGAAACATGCGAGACAGGTTGAAATGTCTGATTTTGACTTCGTTCGCTTTGAATTTTCTTCATGATCGTTTGAAAAGGAGTTTGATATTCCTCAAACCATTCGGAATCCATCAAGTCCAAATATTGTCTTCCAAATTCATAAGCGCGGGTTAATCGTCCTAATTGATAAAGTACGTTTAAATGGTGATAAACAGCCTGAGGATAATCGTAATCTTCGTCACTTTCAATTATTTTAGCGAGCCAGACCAAAGCGCCTTCCAGGTCGCCTACCAGCGTTAAATGTTGAGCAATTCTCATCATTAAAGATAAGCGTTTGGATACTAACTCCCGATTTTTTTCTGTGATCCAATCGTACAATTCTTCTTTTTCTAACACGCCAATCCCGTGCATAAAGCCAGGAGCATCCCACATATTTACAGCCGACAGCATCTTTTGAAAAATAGCTTCCGGCAAAGGCCGATTTTCAATATTCAGGAAAGGCAAGGATAATTGCTCATAAATGTCTTCAAAGGTCAATACATCCGACGTAATCCGATTAAAATCAAGCCCTAACCAATCCCGTTCGGTTTGTAAAATATCCGCCTCTGGAAGCTCAGAGCGAAGTTTGCTTAACAAATCCCGTAAATGTTGGCGCGCATTGGGTTCATCCGGCCAGAATAAGAGCATAACATCCGCCCGCCCAACCATAGATTTTTGGCACGCGAGATAATAAAACAGGTAGCGTGCCAGTTTCCGTTTAATGTTCAGGTTCTTTTCGCCCCAGAAAATCCGAGGCTGACCCAATAAGCAAACTGTCAAACGGTTTTCCGGAGGCATCATCCCACCTAGTTTTGCTGGTTTGCGACAGGTATTTTCTTACGTTCCCGGGCGGTCCGTAAGGTTTCATCAGCAGTGATCAGATGGGCCTCAGTCAATGCCCCCAACATTTGAGCCAGTTCGGCACGTTGATCCTCCCCCTTCATTTCGTCCACCAGAGTCATGGTGCGGTTATTCTGAACTTTTTTCTGCACCCGCAAATGCCGGTCTCCAAAAGCAGCTAATTGCGGCAGATGTGTCACGCATAAAACCTGATGTTCACGGGCCAAATGCCAGAGTTTTTCACCCACTACGAACCCAACCCGTCCGCCAATACCCTGGTCAATTTCATCAAAAATCAGGGTTGGAATTTCATCAGCCTGAGCCAGAACGCGTTTGAGCGCCAACATCAGGCGGGCAGTTTCACCGCCAGATGCGATTTTTACCATAGATTTCAGACCTTCGCCCGGGTTGGGGGCAATTAAAAATTCAACCTGGTCGCTGCCATTTTCATCAAAATGCACCCGCTCCCCTGACTCCCACTCCAAACCGCTTGGGTCAGATTTCACCGAAAAATTAACCGCAAACCGTGCTCCTGCCATGCTTAAATCCGTCAGTTCTTTTTCCACCGCAGCGGATAACAAATCAGCCGCCTGTTTCCTCCTGCTAGAGAGACTATGCGCCTTCTGAGCCAACACCGGGCGAATCTCCCGCTCCAAGGAAGTCAGTTCTTCCATTCGTTCAGTAGCATGCGTTATCAGCGCTAATTCTTCACGGCTCTTGCGGGCGTATTCGAGCACTGCATCAAGGCTGCCACCATATTTCCGCTGTAAATTTCGCAATAAATCCAGGCGTTCTTCGACCACTTCCAGTCGTTTGGGGTTATATTCGATCTGATCCAGGTAGTTGCGCACATCCCGGGTAAATTCGCTCACCAATACCGCCAGATGGTCAGCCTGTTCTACCAGATTTGCCTGTGAATTATCGATGCGGGTCAGCCCGTGCATGGCATGCAACACCTGACCGATCAGATCACTGATACCGGGAATATCCGGGCTGGTATCATCCAGCAAACCCAGGGCTGTACGGGCATATTCTGCCAGATTCTCAGCATTCGCCAGACGATTGCGTTCATCTTTGAGCTCTAGTTCTTCACCGGGCTGCGGCTTGGCTGTCTGAATTTCTTCGATCTGGAAGGTTAACAGCTCTACCCGCCGGTCAGCATCCCGTTCCAGTTTGTGCAACTGTTCCAGTTCCCGTTTGATCGCCTGCCAATCCCGGTAGCTTTGGCGATAATCCTCCAGCAGGTTGGCTGCCTCAGCAAACCGGTCCAACAGGGATAAATGATTCCTGACGTTTAAAAGAGAAAGGTGCTCCGACTGCCCATGGATATCCACCAAATGAGCACCAATTTCCCGTAACAAGCTGACATTTACGCTGCGCCCGTTGACCCGCGCAATGGTACGTCCCTCCCGGCGAATTTCACGTCCCAGGGTGACATAATCCGGGTCATCCAGCAAATCTTCAGCCGAAAGAAGCGCTGTGATCCCTTGACGATTATGTTCATCCAGGCGAAAAACGCCTTCCAGGTTGGCTCGGTCTGTCCCTTCCCGAATGCTGGTGATGTCGGTTCGGGCGCCTACCAAAGCCTCGATAGCATCCAGAATGATTGATTTCCCTGCGCCTGTCTCACCGGTCACAATTACCAGCCCGGCAGGAAAATTTAACTCGAGCCGGTCAATAATTGCAAAGTTGGTGATGTGCAGTTCAGTCAGCATGGTTCTCTATCCGATTTGAATTCCTGCCAGACGATAATACAAGGCGCTGGTCATTAATACCAGGTACAGTCCAATCCAGACAATACTTAATAAATTGAATGAACCGAAAAATAAACCTAACAACAATGGTCCGGCACTGATCAGTCCACCGAGAATAGCGGCGCCGGTCACCGCCCGAAAAAGCTGTTTCGAACGGCGGTGCTGAATGACTTTACGAACGGCTTCGGCAATGATGCCGCCAGCGAAGGGAGCCAGAAAGATCACAAAAAAACTGATGCGGGTGGCCAACAAACCACCGAGATAACCCAATCCGAGGGCAATCAGAACTCCATAAATATAATCCTGTGATTTAGCAGTATCAAACACCTTCTGTTGGGCACGGACACATTCTTTACAGCGATACCCAGTTGGGGTTAATACCGCACATTCCGGGCACATGGGGCGGTCACAGCGATTACAACGTAAGTGCGTGGGGCGGTCGGGATGCCAGGTGCAATACAGTGTTTGGTTATTTGAATCCGTCATTATAATTTGCCTGTAATGGGGTTTTGTTCCATGTATTTATGTAAATTGCGATAAAAATAGCCCTGATCCTGAAAGCGAACAAAGCTGATGGTGTGTTCGCTGGCGCTCACATCCACGAAATCACCGTCGATGAGATGAATGGGAGGTTGTCCATCCGTGCTGATGACAGCTTCGTGGCTGGTGTTCACCAACAAGGTAACGACTGCTCCCTCTGCCAGGATGATGGAGCGATCTACGGAAAGATGGGCAGCAATCGGGACGATCAGGATGTTGCGCAGCTCTGGCGGCATGATCGGCCCGCCAACTGCTAACGCGTAAGCGGTTGACCCGGTGGCGGTTGAGACAATAACGCCATCGGCAACGTAAGAAGCCAGGAGGATATCGCCCAGGCTGGCCTTCACTTCGATCGGTCGTACATACTGTCCGCGGCAGACAACCACCTCGTTGAGTACATGCCATTCGCCCAAAATTTCTGTTTTGCGGCGGTGTTGGCTGTGTAACATCATTCTTTCTTCCAGGCGGTAGTCTCCATATAATAATTTTTCCATTAAGCCATCATGATTGATCTCATCCACTTCCATGAGAAATCCAAAACGCCCGCGGTTGATTCCCAGCAGTGGGATACCGGTTGGAGCAACCAGATGACCGGCCCGCAGCATAGTCCCATCCCCACCCAGAACAATCAAAACATCAATCAGGTGTTTCTCGATCATACTTTTGAGATCCGGATCATAAATAGTATGCACAGACACATGCTCCACCCCAATTTGCAGCATCCGCTCAGCCAGCAGCTTCGCATCCACGCTCGCTTTTGGCTGCAAGGGATGGATAGCGATAGCAAATTTTCGAGGGGGTTTTTCGATCATAATGATTAATTATACCAGCGCGATTTGAGTCCTTTTTAGTTTTAATTGAAATTTAATTGCTGGTCAAACAAGAGGTTCTACAGTTTGTCATGCCTTTAGTTTTTGATCACAAACATGGTTATAGCCGCAACGCAGACAACGCACAGCTTCCTCATGCGAACGAGGGCAATCTTTGGCTTTATCGTCCAAACGCATCTGATCTAAAAGCTCGAGCAAAGCAGTTTTTTGTTCTTCACCGTAATCAATAGCAAAGGCACGGTTGCGATATTGGAGAATACCATGGGAAGGACGTTGCCCGGTGGCCTGTTCCACCAGATAGCAGTAAGCGATTAACTGGTAAACATTGCTGGAGTAAGGTTCAGCGGGAGCGTAAAAACTTTTCACTTCTACCGGAATAAAAGTCATACCCTGGCTGATCAGATAATCCGGTTTTCCGGTCAGTTGTGTTTCAACATCAAAAAAAGGTTTTTCAACCTTGCCCCACATACCCGGGTCAGAATAGACAATTCTGCCGGATGGCAGGCCCGTCCTTTGACGGCTGACCCGGCTGCGCCACAAAAGCATAAGCCCGATCAGCAGGAAAAGGAAAGCAAGAATAATCAGCAAATCAACCCATCCATTGCTGTACCAGCCAGATCGCCAGGACCACCACACCTGAAACCAGCATTAACCACGCCCCCAGCCGGTAGAGCACACCTTTCACTACCAATTTCCCATGCGTGCGATGGTACGAAGTTCCGGCTGCCATACTTTCCTGGTTGGATGACTCAACTCCCTGCTGTTGATACCACCAGGCTCGTTTGCAATACAGATAGGTGCCAATCTCAGACGCACGGATCGTGCGTTTTCTCAATCTTCATCCTCAAGCAGCGGGGACGTCATTGTTCCGTTGACCTCTTCCGTTTTCAACAGGGCAGCCAGCTCTTTCATGGATTGGGAAAGCCGTTGTTCGCGCATGCTAAGGGTTACATCTCCACGCGTGCGTTCAACAATTCCACGGGCGAGATCCGTCTGGCGGCGTAAGCCATTGGTCAGAGCGTCCGGATAGTCGATGGTGATTAATAAAGCATAAATCTCATCCATCAGATTCAAGAGACGTTCAACTTCCGGGGAATAACCCTGGCGCATTACATCCAGGCAGCGCCGCCGCAATTCTCCGACGACTTCTGCCAACCCATTCAGGTACACTGCCGGTTCAACTTCAATATCTTCGGGCAGCGGAAGCTCTTCACCCCGAATCAGAGCACAGGTGACACAGGCTTCCACATATTCCTTTAAAGCGTCCTGGGTATAGCCGGCATAAAACAAATCAGGGTGCTCACTTAAATCATGTTGGAGTTGTTCCACCAGAGCACGAGCTTCGTTGAGAAAGCTATTCGCCTGTTCCACATCCATGCGATGAATCGCCCGGATAGCATGGGCAGCGTGCTGAATGACCTTACGCGTCTGCATCAAGGCTTTGTCACGCGCGTGGTTACGGGTTTCGAAAGAGCTATGGACGCTTTCCGATAATTGTGAGAAACGGTCCATCAGGCATCGCCTTCCGGAGTATCAGGGGTTTCTGGCGAGCTACCCTTATCCGGTGAATCGGAAGCCGGCCGCTCTGGCGCCTGAACGTTGCGAAAGAGAGAACTTGCCAGATCGCTACTGCCCAATGGCAGCTTAATCGGCCCGAAGGTGGCTTCATAACGCGCGATATTCTCATTGAGCGCCTGCAGGAACATTTTGGCGCCCATGGGAGACATCAGGATACGAGCCACTACCTCAGGGATCGTTCCCGGAAGCATGGTGGCGAAGTCAAACACGATCTCGGAAGGCGTATGGGAGATACGCGCCATATTACTGTATTTACTTTGTAAACCTTCCGGCATCCGCAAAGGTGGGATGCCGGGTTTCGGTTGTTTTTGGTCAGCCATAGGTCAGCAGGTTAGAAGGGGATCTCGTCGTCGCTGAGCGTGCCCATATCCTCCGCAGCGCCTTGTTCGCTTTCCGCGCGACTATCCAGGAACTGGATGGTGGATGCATTAATTTCGAAGCTGGCGCCAGTTGAACCATCGTTACGATTGAACGTACGCGGACCACCAGTAGCCGGATCCGCGATCAAACGACCTTCAATCAGCACTTTGCTGCCTTTGTGCAGATAATTGTTGCAGTTTTCTGCCTGCTTGCCCCAGACAGAGACTCGAAACCAGACGGTCTCTTTCACGCGCTGCCCATCAGACCCGGTATACGAGCGGTTGGTGGCGACATTAAAGGAAGTAACTGGCTGCCCGGATGGGGTAAACCGCATTTCCGGATCTTTTCCTAAATTGCCTACAATTGTTATTTTTTGGTACATAATTCCTCCATTAGTCTAACGTTTCTGAATAATCTATTAGTCTCTCACAGCCTGGGCTGAATCCGGCAGCTTCATCAGTGGCAAGCTGTGCAATTAATTCTACAATAATTTTTAATTATGCAAGTAAAAATATAAAAGGATTTTTGTAGAGAATTTCATGCCGATATCCAAAGCAATGAGTGACTTGCGATTAAATTATAGAATTATTGTTCTAATTTGTCAATATGCAATATCTTTTCGTAGGGGCGGGAACAATCCCCAGGGCAGGTCTGGGGACGCTGCCCCTACAGTTGATGCATTTGTAGGGGGATGGTCCGTGACCTCTCCCGTGGTCAGGGGACGCAAATGGGGCAGGTCTGGGGACGCTGCCCCTACAGTTGATGCATTCGTAGGGGTGTCAATAGCCGGAGGGAGTTTACCACCAAAAGTCGGGTCATGTTTACCACCAAGATCGGATGGATATTTACCAAAATAAACAACTCAAGGTCAAGATTTAGCCTTCAATAAAGCCTCCT
>WBZR01000240.1_pt1 | contig 93808 bp, 85 predicted proteins | sample 5204231 | NCBI WGS metagenome assembly WBZR01 (sample SAMN12412403, study PRJNA552823) | activated sludge metagenome | isolation source: activated sludge from anammox sidestream of wastewater treatment plant... | place: USA: Virginia | collected 2017-08
GTTTTTACGAAAAATTGTGCCTGCGCTTTTTGCTGATTTGTCAAGTAAAATATCTCCTCAAAACAGTATTTTTTCTCGGTTTTCTTGACGCATGTATTACGCAATTTCCTAACCGGACAATGCTGAAAAAAATTGGTCTTGATAACGGATTTGTTTTGGTGTAAATGGGAAAACTGCTTGTTCCGGGAATATAAATTATTTTAGGTTCTTAATGTATCGGGACAACAAAAATAGGAGATTTGTTTTGTTGCAAGTAATCAGTTCATTAAAGGATATACAGCAAAATATCAAAGCCCTGAAAGAAAATCGCTCAACGATTGGTTTTGTTCCCACCATGGGCGGCCTTCATGAAGGACACCTGAGTCTGGTAAGACAGGCGAAAGCAGAAAATGACAAGGTAGTTGTGAGTATTTTTGTAAATCCTTTACAATTCGGAGAAAATGAGGATTTTAAACAATATCCAAGGACGCTGGATAATGATTGCGAACTCCTTTCTCAAGAGGGTATAGATATCGCATTCAACCCGGATGCATTGGAAATGTATCCGGGCGGATTTTGCACATCGGTTACCCTCGGGTGCTTTGAAGACAAACTCTGCGGCAGGTCACGACCGGGACACTTCCGGGGCGTTGCTGTGGTTGTGTTGAAATTGTTACATCTCATAAAACCTGACATTGCTTATTTCGGGCAAAAAGACTTCCAGCAAACAGTTATTATCAAAAAAATGGTTTCCGATTTAAATATTGCCGTTGCGATAAAGGTGCTTCCGACAATAAGGGATCAGGGCGGGTTGGCCTTGAGCTCAAGAAATGCCTATCTCGGCGGGCAAGAAAAAAAAGATGCCCTTTGTTTGTACAAGGCGCTGACAAAGGCACAATCTATGGTAAACACGGGCATTGTAAATACAGAGGAGATTATACGGGAGATGGGAAAAATTATTACCAGTTGCAAGTCAGCCTCGATTGATTATGTTTCTGTGGTTAATCCCGAAACCCTTGAGACGGTACCAAAGGCACAAAGCGGTAACGTTGCTGCTCTGGCTGTCAGAATCGGGAAAACCCGGCTCATCGATAATATAATTCTGATGCTTATGATTGCTTTCTTTATTCATCTACCTGTTTTATCGGCTAATTGGCTTTATAACAGTTAATTGTCTGTGAGTAAATTATTTTATCAGATACCTGAAATCTCGAACACTCTATTTGGTAGTAATGTTAAACTGCTACCATCCGTAGACATATTGTTTGAACTGGAACTTGCTAATTTAGAATGACACATTCAACCTTGAAGTGCCTTCTTAATATTAACACCCATTTTCTCTATTGCGCTTCATAAACCTTAAAACCGATCCATTAACTCCTTCTTCTTTTCGTTATAATCTTTCTCAGTAATGAGCCCTTCGATCTTCAAGTCTTTTATCTCCTGTAACTGCTCCTTTATACTCATGTTGACCATTGCTTCCCTGAGCATCTTTGCCTTTTTGTCATCATAATCCTCCTCAGAAATTATCCCGTCACTGACCATCTCGCGCAGGATGATGAGTTTGTTCTTTATTTTACTCTCATTACGGCTTCCCATTGCTGGGGCCATCTGCTTCGGCGTTTTTATTTCACCTGCAGCCCCCATTCTCTCCTCCAGCTTCTTTAAACGTGCATCCAGTTCAGAAGTGCTCATTTTGATCTTTTCATCAACTGTCCCCACCCTCTGCGCTACAGGCTGTTGGTAGATTTCAGTAGACAGGTCTATAACAAGCCAGTTTTCGTGACTCGGTTCTAACCGCTGCCCGGCAGATGGAACTAACTTCCAGAAACGACTGCGGCTTATCAGTACAGGATTCTCCTTTGTTGTGGTATATTGTTTCTTGTCAGACATAGTGTCGTTATACGTTTGAAGCCTATGGACGCGACTAAAGGCAATGTTGAGACAGAGGTTTGAAAAAAACAGGATACAATAATTCTGCTGATCGGTAAGCAGTATTCGTTCAGAATACGAAGAAACGGCAATGGCCTGCGTCGGTGTTGCAACGAAAAACGCCTGTATAATCAGGGGGACTAACTTTCTTATCTCGTCATCCTGAAAGACACGTAATGGTTTTTTCTTTTTTAACAGGCCCTTTTCTTCAAAATAGATATACGACAATGCATTGGCGATGGCATTTCCCGGCAGTTCACAGGGATGGTTAAATTGAATAAGGCGACCGTCCCTTTTAACCGGCAACTCTACGTGTTTTATTACAATCATGCCGTCCGTATATGTCTCTGCGTGTGTGTTCCTAAACCTTCCAGAAAACATCATGCAGATAATTCCCACAAAGAGAATTGCTTGTACCAGTCTTTGATTTCTCACGGAATTTATCCTATGATTTCTACCGCCTCAGAAAGATAACACACTTCAATCAGTTCTATCCCAGACTCCTTGCCTATGCCCTTTACATTGTTCTTTGGAACAACAGCCCTTTTAAAACCCAATCGTTGTGCCTCTTTTAAACGGATTTCGATTTGATTTACGCTTCGGACCTCTCCGCCCAGCCCTACTTCCCCGGCAAATACGATATCGGACGGTATCGCTCTCTCTTTAAAGCTTGACGCGATCGTCATGGCAATGCCGAGGTCCGCTGCCGGTTCATCCACCTGAACACCGCCTACGATATTCACAAAAACGTCCTGTCCGCCCAGCTTCAGCCCGATTCGTTTTTCAAGGATGGCAAGGATCATCGAGACCCGATTATAGTCGACTCCGCTGACCTTTCGTTCAGGCATGCCGAAATTTGCCCGTGCTACCAGCGCCTGTATCTCAACTAACAGGGATCGGGTGCCTTCAATGCAGGAGATGATGGCAGAGCCGGCTCTGATCCTTCTGCCTTGTGAAATGAATATCTCAGACGGATTATCCACCGGTTGCAATCCGTTTTTTCTCATCTCAAAGATCCCGATTTCATCGGTAGAACCAAACCGGTTTTTTACTACCCTCAGGATGCGATAGCACTGAAATTTTTCTCCTTCAAAATACAAAACCGTGTCTACCATATGTTCCAACACCTTAGGACCGGCAATGATCCCCTGTTTGGTTATATGTCCTACCAGAAAAATCGCTGAGCCCGTGGATTTGGCAATGGAAATGAGATCGTGGGCACACTGACGTACCTGGGCAACCGTACCAGGGGCGGATTCCAGTTGAGGTTTATACATCATTTGAATTGAATCAATCACGACAAGAGTGGGGCGGGTATTGTGGATATTCTCCAGGATAAAATCCAGATTCGTTTCTGCAACAACCAACAAATTATCTGACAGAATGGATAATCTCTCTGCCCGGAGTTTGGTCTGGGCTATTGACTCCTCTCCAGTTACGTATAGGGTTGTGTGCCCTTTCTGGCTGATGTGTTGACACACCTGTAAAAGGAGCGTAGATTTGCCTATCCCGGGCGTTCCTCCAATTAATACCGCTGAACCGGCAATCAGCCCGCCTCCCAGAATTCTGTCAAACTCTTTTGTCCCTGTTTCAATGGCGGGGCATTCCAGCAATTTTACGTTAGTTATTGGCTGTGGCAGTTCACGAGCAATCGTAACGGATTTACCGCCGGGGCTGACAGAGGTGTCCAGCTCTTCTACGGTCGAGTCCCACTCACCGCAACCCCCGCAACGACCAACCCATTTCAGGCTCTTCCATCCGCATTGCTGACAAACATAAACTACGCTCGTTTTTGACATACCTGTGAAAGAAAAATACTATCGTGAAAATAAAAAAGGGAAGAGTGTTACTCTTCCCTTTTTAATACCTCTCTATTTCTTCTCATTTAGAGACTGCTTTCAGCGTTTGCCAAGGCAGGTTCCGGCGTCTCCACCACCTCATCAAAAACCAATTTACCATCCTGCACCCGGGCCTTTACATGTTTTTTCCCTTCAAATTTGCCCTGCAGGATTTCTTCCGAAAGTGGGTCTTCCAGATAACTTTCGATTGCCCTTCGAAGCGGTCGTGCCCCAAAATTTGAATTGTACCCCTTCTCTATTAAAAAATCCAATACCTCGTCTGTCAATGTAACACTGATGTTAAACGCATCCAGCCTCTTTTTTACGCCCTTTAATTCAATTCCAATGATCTTTTTCAGGTCTTCTTTGCTGAGTGGCTTAAAGACAATAATATTGTCCACCCTGTTTAAAAACTCCGGACGAAAGTGTTTTTCAACCTCTTTCTTCAATTGTTCTTTCATCATCTCGTATGTATGTTCATCGGTCACCTTCTTGAAGCCCAAAGATGCCTGATTCTTGATAACATCCGCCCCAATATTCGAAGTCATAATGATGACCACGTTGCGGAAATCCACATGTCGCCCAAAGCTGTCTGTTAATTTTCCATCCTCCATGATTTGCAGTAACATGTTGAAGACATCAGGGTGGGCCTTTTCAATTTCATCCAGTAAAACAACGGCATAAGGACGTCGGCGTATCTTTTCCGTTAGCTGTCCTCCTTCCTCATAACCAATATAACCAGGAGGTGCGCCGATTAATCTTGAAATGTTATGTTTTTCCATGTACTCTGACATATCGATCTGTATGAGGGCTTCTTCTTCTCCAAACAGGAATTTTGCCAGCGATCTTGCAAGATGGGTCTTGCCCACGCCTGAAGGTCCCACAAAGATGAAAGACGCCACGGGACGATTTGGATTCTTCAACCCCGCCCGGGAACGGCGTATGGCCTTTGCAACGGCTTTTGTGGCCTCTTCCTGGCTTACAACCATTTTATGAAGCTCTTCCTCCATCTGCAGCAACCTCTTGGCCTCTGCAGATTCGATGCGTGTCATGGGAATACCGGTCATTTTGGAAACAACCTCAGCCACGATTTCTCCATTTACCACGCCTTCAACTTCTGCGCGGGTCTCCCGCCATTCCTTCTCGATGGTTTCCTTTTTCTTTTTCAACTTATCGGCCTTGTCTCTCAACCTGGCTGCCCTTTCAAAATCCTGAATTGCAACAGATTCGTCCTTGTCTTTTTCCAGCTTATTGATTTCCTCCTCGATATGCCTTAAATCCGGAGGTTGTGTGGTTGCCTTGAGCCTCACCCGTGCACATGCCTCATCAATCACATCGATCGCTTTGTCGGGAAGGAATCTTCCTGTGATATAACGAATGGACAATTCTGTTGCAGATTCTAAGGCTTCGTCTGTAATTTGGACCTTATGATGGGCTTCATACCGGTCACGAAGTCCTTTCAATATTTCAATGGTTTCCGCCTTTGAAGGAGGTTCAACGACAATCGTTTGGAACCGTCTTTCCAAAGCACCGTCTTTTTCGATATATTTTCTGTATTCATCTAATGTCGTCGCGCCAACACACTGGATTTCGCCGCGGGACAGTGCGGGTTTCAAAACATTTGACGCGTCAATGGCGCCTTCTGCACCGCCCGCCCCAACCAGGGTATGCAACTCATCAATAAACAGGATAATATTTTTTGCCCTTTTCACTTCGGACATTACAGCCTTAATGCGTTCTTCAAACTGACCCCTGTACTTGGTACCGGCCACCATCATGGCGAGGTCTAAGGCCACAATCCTGCGGTCTCTCAACAGTTCCGGAATATTTCCCTGTACCACGGCCTGCGCAAGGCCTTCGACGATGGCGGTCTTCCCTACCCCCGCCTCACCCAGCAGCACGGGGTTGTTCTTCGTCCTCCGGCATAAGACCTGGATTACACGCTCGATTACATCTTGTCGTCCAATGACAGGATCAAGCTCATGCTCGCGCGCTTGTTGTGTCAGGTCACGGCCAAAAGAGTCCAGCGCGGGGGTTTTCGATTTTCCCTTCTTTTCTTCTTTTTCCTGATTGGCGCCCCCTTGTGCTGCTTCAGAACCCAGGAGCCCGATAACCTCTTCCCGTACGTCTTCAAGTTTTACGCCCAGATTGAGCAATACTTGCGCTGCGACACCTTCCTGTTCCCTAAGCAGCCCCAGTAACAAGTGTTCCGTGCCTATATAATTATGCCCCAGCGCCCGTGCTTCTTCCATTGCGTATTCCAGCACCTTTTTTACGCGTGGAGTGAAGGGTAATTGCCCCACCGAAACCAGGTCTGACCCGCTTTGAACAATTTTTTCGACTTCAAGACGTATCTTTTTCAGTTCGATGTCCAGGTTTTGCAGGACATTGGCTGCAACCCCGCTCCCCTCTTTCACCAATCCCAACAAGATATGTTCAGTCCCTATGTATTCGTGATTAAATCTCCTGGCTTCTTCTCGTGCAAGCGCCATAACCTTTCGAGCACGGTCGGTAAAACGGTCAAACATAACACACCTATCCTTTCACGCTTTCCATCTTTTCCAGGCGTTTTCTTACATACGCTGCGCGAATAATATTCCTCTGCACCGAAGAAAGCTCGCGCCCCTCTAACTTTTGTAAGTGGCCCGGTAACGTGAGAATGAAAAGCTCATTTAAGGTTTTCATTTCAACATCATTAATTATTCCTAAATTAACTCCCATACGCACCTGAGACAATAAATGCATAATCTCCTCGGAAGAAATCATCCGCGCCACCTTCAGCATACCGTAAGACCTCCATACACGGTCTTCCAGTTGTTCCCGGCTCTCGGAGACTAATGCCTTTCGTGCCATCCGCTCATAGCTCGTAATCCTGGGAATTACACTTTCTATAATTTCAATAATTTCCGTCTCCGCCTTGCCGAGGGTAAATTGATTCGAGATTTGATACAAGTCGCCGGAGACCTGCGTTCCTTCACCATATAAACCTCTTACTACCAGACCAAGCTTCATGACCGCATTAAATACCTTTTCGATATGATGCGTCATCCCGAGCGCAGGGAGATGCAGCATGACCGAAGCCCTCATTCCCGTACCAACGTTGGTAGGACAGGCGGTCAGATAACCGAAACGCGAAGAATAGGCATAGTTTAACTTTTTTTCCAGTTTGTTATCGACCTCGTCAATCGTCTTCCATGCCTCTCTTAGTTCAAACCCTGAACGGATTACCTGAATCCTCAGGTGGTCTTCTTCATTCACCATCAGGCTGATTGTTTCTGCTTTACCAAAGGCCACGCCTCTTTCGCCCTCTCCTCCGGCGTGTTCCCGGCTAATAAGATGCCGTTCTACAAGAAAAAGCCTGTCTACCTCATTGATATCTGCGAGGTTTATATAGCAAAGATCTGCACTAATATCGGCTTCTTTTATCTTGTCCCTGAGAATCTCTTCAAGTTCCCTTTTTTGTTTAACATTGGCCCTTGAAAGAAAAGGAAATCTCGCAACATTTCTGGCAAGACGAATCCGGCTACTGATAACAATATCTGATTCAGGACCTGTCCCTCTCAGCCATTCGCCGGTATTATCAGCCAGATCACTGATCTTCATTGTTGTCGCCTGAAAGTTCATAAATCTTGTCCCTTAACTCTGCCGCCTTTTCGTAATCCTCTTTTTCGACTGCCTTATTCAGCTCATTCCGTAATTGCATGAGTTCATTTTTCTTGATCAATTCTTTACCGGCCCTCGAAGGCGCCTTTCCCACATGCTGGGTACTGCCATGCATCTTTTCTAATAACGGAATCAATCCTTTCCTGAAAATAGTATAGTCCATTGCACACCCCAGCCGCCCATGGGAGCGGAATTCCAGGTAAGACAATCCGCATACAGGACAAACAATCTTTGACATTTCACTAATTTCGGGTGCAACCTGACTAATGAGGCTTGTTAATATTTCGGTAGGCGAGGGTATTTTTGTAAGCTGCGTATTGACGCCCTGTGCACACTCTTCGCAGAGGTGTCGTTCTTTTTTTACTGTACCAACAATCTCCGTTAAATGTACCGTCGCATGCTTTTTATTACACGATTCACATTTCATTGTCATCTACCTTACACGAATCTTCTGTTGAAACACGATTATCTTTTTTCCCATTTTAACACATCCAGGACTTTTCCTAAAGAACTTTTTTCCGATACGATTTCCTTCCGGACCCTGTTTTCTCTTTCCAGACAATCCATACCATAATTAACCCATACATCGGCTTCCGGCGCAGGAATTGCCATCAACCCATCGTCATCGCCCAGAATCCAATCTCCGGGGTTGATCTGAATTCCCGATATGCGGATGGGGATATTAATCTCTCCAAAGCCCTTTGGCTCGCCTGCAGTTGGTGTCACCATTTTTGTAAAGACAGGGAAATTTAATTTTCTGATCTCCACAATATCCCGTATTGCCCCGTTAATAATTACCCCGCTTATTTTTTTCTGCAGGGCGCTTTGAGTTGCCAATTCACCCCAGACTGCCGGGCCAATCCCCCCTGCATCAACTACAATCACGTCCCCTTCCCTCGCTATATCGATGGCCTCAACAGGTTTTGCCCAATCACCGGGGTATGTCCGGACCGTAACTGCATTCCCTATTATCTTAATATTTGGATAGATCGGAGATACCCCTGCAATACTTTCCGCCCGATGGCTGCCGTCTGAGATATTTGCCGTAGATAGTTTCAATAAAGCATCACGAATACCTTCCCGGGTTACCCTTTTGAATAGTGTTGTGGGGATCTTCCGCTTCTCCAGAATAGCCCTTTTAATAGCCTCTGTAGCACCTTTTGCATCCTTTGATTTGCTAATATACCCACCAACAATGATAATACTTGCCCCAGCGTTTACAGCGTCTACTGCATTTTCGGAATTTATACCACCCGCCACGGCAATTGGTATCTTTGCGTTGTGAGAGATTAGCTGTAAAAGATCAAATGGTGTTTTTCCACGCATTTGATCATCTATGGCGGCATGAACGGCAATATAATCAGCACCCAGCCTTTCTATATCGGTAACACGCTCCTCAATTTTAGAATTATTTATACAATCCACGCAAATTTTTATGCCATAATTTTTTCCCGCTTCGATACACTCCTTAATAGTTGCCTCCGGGGCATTTGCCATTACAACCGCAATATTTGCGCCTGCCTTGGCAGCCATTTCCATTTCTGCACGACCCGCATCCATTGTCTTCATATCCGCAACCAATGTTATGCCGGGAAACAGCTTCCTAAAATGGCGTACCGCATTCATCCCCTCGCTTTTAATAAGCGGAGTACCAATCTCCAGCCAATCCGCCCCACCCGCTATCGCTTCTTCAGCAACTTTTGAAGCCCTGTGGAGGTCAACAAAATCAAGGGCTACTTGTAATATTACCGTCATAATTTTATGCTCACTTGTAAAAGAGCCTCTACTCGAAGTAAGCTGCCCCGCAACGATCGGATTCCCAGGTTGTAACCTTTTCCACCTTTACCCCAGTCGGTAGGGCATGTTTTAATTCGACATAAAGTATCCTAGAAAGATTCTCGGTGGTGGTGTTTAAAATCTTAAAGTCCTCGAGTTCGTTTAAATAGGTGTGGTCATATCTATTGATGATTTCTCCAATGACCTTTTTTGCGTCCCGGAAGTCCATTACCATACCTATTTTATCCAGCTTTTCTGCCTTTAAGATGACTTGCACCTTCCAATTGTGGCCGTGGAGTCTTTCGCACTGCCCTTTATATTCGCGCAGGTTATGCGCTGCTGAAAAATCAGTTTCGATGACGAGTTCAAACACTGTTTTATGTACCGAAAAAGCCCCACTTTTACCAGAGCTACAGAGCGTCGAGACTAAACTAAATGTACAAAAATCTTATCACCCATGGAAATGAAAGTCAAGGGTTTTTAACTGGTCATGTAGACTTAAACACTCATTATTAAAAAACATAGGATAGTTTGTAATTTAAAACACTCCTCATTTTCTCTTAAATTGTCTGAGTAATTCGTCCAGCGAGAAAAATAGGGTCGTGGGTCTGCCATGGGGGCAATTACTGGTGTGTGCATCGATGTCCTTTTTCATTTTCAGAAGCTCTTCTATTTCGTGCGGTTCTAATCTTTGTCCTGCCTTAACGGCGCCTTTGCACGCCATGATGCTCATTATTTTATCTAAAACTTTGTCTTTGCCCTTGAGATAATCCGCGTCACTCAACTCGGCCAGTACGCCTTCGATGAACTCCTTACCCTGTAAATGTCTCAGTACCTGTGGAAAGGCGCGAATTACCATGGTATGCTGTCCAAATTCCTCAACTTCAACCCCCAGCTCTCCAAGATAATCCTTCAAGCTGATAATGCTAAAAAAATCCTTGGGGCTCAGCTCTACCAGTTCCGGTATCAGCAAGCGCTGACTGAGTGATTTGGAAGCGCGCATATCCCTTTCTATTTTATGGTATAAAATTATCTCATGCAAGGCGTGTTGATCGATAATATTCAACCCGTCCTCTGTTTCTTCAACGATAAAGGCGTTGTGAATTTGAAAGTACGTCTTCTTTTTCGCGACACCCTCTGCGGAAAATACGTTTTCTTTCCTAGCTGCGCCCCCCTGTGTTTCCGTTATGAAGCCTGTCTCAGATTTTCTTTTATCTGAAAATCCGCCCCATACCTCTTTTCCCGCCTGTGTAAACGAGGGAGTTTCGGCCTCTCCTTTGCTGAGGGACGGCATAAGAGTCGTATTGTCTTCTTTTGGCTCCTCCGTTTTCCCGAAAGAAAACTGTTCCCATAAAGATTTTTTTACAAGATCCACCGCCGCCTTTCCTGTCAATTCGTTTCTTAATCCGGATGTAAAAGATGGCACATCAATAGATTTCGCGGGTGATTTGTTTAAGGCCTCTTTTAACGCGGTGATAACGTATGTATAGACGGTATTCGTATTCCGAAAACGCACCTCGATCTTTGTCGGATGGACATTCACATCTACCTCAGACGGTGATACCTGTAAAAATAAAAACACAATCGGATACCTTTTGTGCATTAATTTCCCATGATAGGCTTCGTTAATGGCACGAAAGATGGCGCCGTCTTTGATATAGCGTCCGTTTAAAAATATAAACTGCATCCGTGCGTTGGCTTTGTCAAAAAATGGCGGTGCAATATAACCAGAAAGGGTAAACATCTCTTCCCGGAGAAAGACAGGGATGATGTGTTTCCTCATCTCCTCACCAAAAAACGTTGCAATACGTTCAGCCGTATCCAGAACGGGAGGAAGATTAAACACCGTCCTGTTGTTGTGCATGAGGGTAAAATGAATCGTTGGATACGACAGGGCAAATCTCGTGAGTACTTCAGAAATGTAAGCCATTTCTGTGGGTATAGTCCTCAAAAATTTCTTACGGACAGGAACATTAAAAAACAGATCGCGCACCTCCACTTGTGTACCTTCCGGTGCGCCACATTCTTTGAGCTCCCCCAAAACACCGCCGTCAACCGTTATCTCTGCCCCGTGTATAGCCCCCTTTACCCGGGAGATAATATTTGCGCGCGAAACGGCTCCAATGCTGGGCAGTGCCTCTCCCCGGAAACCCAGCGTGTGGATTGCAAAGAGATCGTCCGCATGGAGAAGTTTGCTGGTGGCGTGGCTTTGAAACGCAAGGGCAAGATCTTCTGCCGCCATCCCGACACCGTCATCCGATATGCGTATCAATTTTCTCCCCCCATCCTCCAGATAGGTGTCGATTCTTGATGCCCCGGCATCTATTGAATTTTCAATCAATTCCTTTACCACAGCAGCCGGCCGATCGATTACCTCGCCTGCTGCAATCTTGTTAATAACGGATGCAGGAAGAATCTTAATGTGCGACATATATTCCATCTCTATAAAAGCAATTGCGAATTCTACTTTTGCAGGTCCTGTTGCGATTAAAAATTTCTGGATATATTTTTCTCATATATCCAATCGATGTTTTCCATAAATAATATCACCTGCCGTGCTTAAATCATAATAAATTTGTATTAGGCCTTTTAAATACTTTATGTTGCAAAGAATAAAATAGGTATCATCTGGCTACTGTTTATTCCACATACGTTGCGTGAAAAACAGAGCCAACAGCAGCCATGCTTGACATTCAAGGTATAAAAGAATATATTTACGGTGATACTATTGAATCATGTTATACTCTTTGCAGATATTATGTTGGAAGAAATGATTAAAGAATCACGGCGTTGAGGCTTCTCAACAATTAGTTTGGAAAGGAATTAAGGGTGTGGGATTATTCTGAGAAGGTTAAAAACCATTTTTTTCATCCCAGGAATGTAGGTGAAATTGAAAATCCGGACGCCGTAGGTGAAGTGGGGAGTTTGGCCTGCGGAGATGCATTGAAATTAATGCTGAAATTGGATAAATCAGGCCGGATTACGGATGTGAAATTTAAGACGTTTGGTTGCGGAAGCGCCATTGCTTCAGCGAGCGCACTGACGGAGATGGTTAAAGGCAAAACACTGGATGAGGCAGGCCGGATTACCGATAATGATATTGCAGACTACCTGGATGGGTTGCCGGAACAAAAGATGCATTGTTCTGTTATGGGTCGTGAGGCTCTGGAAGCGGCTATTGCCAATTACCGCGGGGTAAAAATCGAAAAACCCGTTGATGAAGGAAAGATTGTATGCAAGTGTTTTGGCGTGACGGACAGTAAAATTGCCCATGAGGTGAGAGAGCATAAATTAACTACGATTGAGCAGGTTACAAATTTCTGTAAGGCGGGGGGGGGATGCCGTTCTTGTCATCCCCAGATCCAGGCAATTATCGACGAGGTATGGCAAAAAGAAAACGAGAAGGCGATGATCGGGAAGGCGCAGAAGCCGGGTAAAAAATTGACCAATATTCAAAAGATGAAGTTAATACAGGAGACCATTGAAAGAGATATTCGCCCCACCCTCCAATCGGATGGAGGCGATATCGAGTTGATCGATATTGACGGCGACCGGGTAATGGTTTCTTTTCGTGGAAGCTGTGTGGAATGTCCCAGCTCAAAGGTTACTCTAAAATCTACCGTGGAGGCGAAGCTCAGAGAATATGTGACCGATTCGGTCATCGTTGAGGAGGTAACTTCATGAAGGTTGTATATGCTGATAATAATGCTACGACAAAGGTTGCTCCGGAGGTCGTAGATGCTATGGCACCTTATTTCACAGAATATTATGGGAATCCCTCGAGCATGCATACCTTTGGGGGTCAGGTGGCCAAAAAAATTGATGTGGCACGGCAGCAGGTGGCCGATATTATCGGTGCCGACCCGGCAGAGATTGTATTCACAAGCTGCGGTACAGAAAGCGATAATGCAGCAATTTGGGGAATCCTAAAGTCAAATCCTCACAAGAGGCACATTGTGACCTCTCGGGTAGAGCATCCCGCCGTTTACAATTTGTGTAAATATCTAGCCCAAAGCGGTTATCACGTAACGGAGCTGGGTGTAGATAGCAAGGGGATGCTTAATATGAATGAATTGGCCGATGTGGTCAGGGAAGATACGGCGATTGTTTCAATTATGTATGCAAACAATGAGACCGGTGTAATTTTTCCTATCGAGGAAATTGGCCACATTGTGAAGGAGAAGGGCTCTATACTTCACACCGATGCAGTGCAAGCAGTAGGCAAGATACCGATAAATCTTGCAAAAAGCACGATAGACTTACTAACCATTTCCGGGCACAAATTGCATGCCTCCAAAGGAGTGGGCGCCCTGTTTATCCGAAAGGGAATTACGTTTACCCCCTTCATAGTTGGAGGTCATCAGGAAAAGAATCGCCGTGGCGGCACGGAGAACGTCCCTGCGATTGTTGGACTTGGCAAAGCATGCGAACTGGCGAAAACATATATGAGCGAGGAACAGAGCCGTGTAAAACAATTAAGGGATAGGCTCGAGTGTGAAATATTGAAAAAGGCGCCAGATGCCCGCGTGAACGGGCATAAAACACAACGGCTCCCAAACACGACCAATTTGAGCTTTGAATTTGTGGAAGGCGAGGCGATTCTGTTGCTGTTGAACGAAAAAGGAATTTGTGCCTCGTCAGGTTCAGCCTGTACCTCTGGCTCATTAGAGCCGTCACATGTTTTACGCGCGATGGGAGTCCCCTTTACTGCAGTCCATGGTTCTGTAAGGCTGAGTCTGAGCCGGTATAACACCTCAGAAGATGTTGACTTCATTATTGAACATCTCCCGCCGATCATCAGGAGGTTAAGAGAAATATCACCGTACGGACGCGAAACAAAGGTAAAGGAGCAAACTGCTAAGGTATCAGCAAAGGTATAGAAGGCTGACACACAGTATTAAGGTAAGAGAGAACCTGGTGTTCTGCCTGAATTTTGTGTTTTCCGTAAAGTGTAAAAAACAGGGGCGATCATAAAAATCGCCCCTTGTGCATTATATTTACCGTCTTATGCTTAACGGAGGAACTTTATTTTTCTTTTGTCTTGATAACAACATAACGTGAAAACTCGCCACGTTTAACAAGCAAGAGGATGCCTTTTTCCTTATCTCCTTCGTTTACTGCCTTTTTGAATTCTGCTACATTACTAACTTTCTTCCGATTTACCTCTTTAATAAGGTCGCCTTCCCGTATGTCCGACATGTCTGCAGCGCTTCCCGGTTGAACCTCAGAAACGATTACTCCGCTTTGTTCTTCAATACCCAGGCTCTTGGCAAGTTCTTTTGTGAAATTTTGCACCGTCATTCCAAGGTCTTTTGTCGAAGGGGCCTCACCGCCTGGTCCTTTTGCGAATAAATCTGCCGGTTGTTCTCCGATCTGGACAGTTAATTCTTTCTCCTTACCATCCCTTAGGACTTTGACCTTCACTTTTTTACCAACCTCAGTTTGTGCAACAGTATTGCGGAGGTGATTTACGTCCCGGATGGATTTCCCTTCATAATCAATAACAATGTCGCCTCGTTCAAAGCCTGCTTCTTTTGCCGGAGAATTATCTTGAATATCACTGACAAGGACGCCTTCTGTGACTGCGACGTTAAAAGATTTTGCTAAAGCAGGGTCAACGTCCTGGATAACGACCCCAAGCCAACCGCGGGTAACCTTGCCTTTTTCTACAAGGTCTTTCATAATAGTTTTTACCATGTTAATGGGGATAGCGAAGCCAATGCCCTGATAACCACCACTCCTGGTAAATATAGCGGTATTTAAACCAATGACTTCCCCCTTGATATTAACGAGAGGTCCTCCGCTATTACCGGGATTGATGGCAGCGTCTGTTTGGATCATATCTTCGTACTGCGCAACACCTACGTTTGCCCTTCCCGTAGCACTAATAACCCCCACGGAAACTGTTTGTGTTAAACCAAAGGGGCTTCCTATAGCAATTGCCCATTGACCAACCCGAATAGTGTCCGAATCGCCCAGTTTTGCAGAGGGCAAATTTTTCCCATCAATTTTTACTATCGCAATATCTGTTTGAGGGTCGGTACCAACTACCTTTCCATCGAATTCTCTTTTGTCTCCCAACGCAATCTTAAGTTCGTCTGCATCTTCTACTACATGATTGTTCGTTATGATGTAACCTTTTTCACTGTCAACGATCACACCCGAACCAAGCCCTTGTATCTTATATTCACCTTCTGGAAACCGGGGTTTGAAAAACCTGTTAAAAAAATCGTCTCCAAAATAATCCCTGAACTGACGGAATGGGTCGCCTTCCTGTTCATCGTCCGGTCCTGGTCCTGGCCCTGGTCTAGGTTGCGAATGGAACCGGTCGCTTGGCATTTGTCGTTGTTTTTGTTTGCTCTGTTTAAAGGTTTTTACGGAAGTGATGGAAACAACAGCAGGCTTAACCTGGTTAACCACATTTTCAAAGACATGTTCGAACTGCTGGGCTGTAGTTAACGCGTCTGCATCGGCACTACTTGTCTGTTTGGCCACGGCATATACCGGCGTTTCATGAGGCAAACAAACTCCGATTCCCGCACAAAAGGAAAAAACCAAAAGCGGACGAAGATAAAATCTTTTTAATCTGTGAATCATGACGACTCTCCTTCAAAATTAATGTTTAGGGATATAAAGTCCGTGCCGAATTTTATTCAAGACGCAACTTTTTGTCAAATCAAAAGTTGCATAATACTTCTATATACTTGCATTCTTTCTTTGGCACTGATAAAATTATGACCATTTGTTACGGTGTTAGAAAATATCCAATGGGTACAACTGATGCAAACGTGCGTCAGGCCTGTCAACAACACATGCCATGGAAAATGGCTGTCGTGGCCACTTCTTTAAAGTAGTATTTTTACATAGATGTTTTATAAACAGGAAGATAAACAGTAATCAATATGTATTTGTTCCAAAGAAATATCTTGAAAAGGGGAATTATGGGTTGGAAGAAGATTTATTTAGCAGTTGTTGTTGGTCTCGTGAGTTCATTTTTTCTCATGCACGGCAGGGCCTATTCGTCTGACGCGTATTTTACGTCACAGGAGATTAAAGAGCAAATTTTACACGCGATTGAAGGGTGCACCGAGTCTGTTGATATTGCGGTTTTGGATATCACCTCAAAAGATATTTTGAATGCCCTTGTTAAGGCCGCGGAACGCGGGGTGCAGGTTAGAATCTTGGCCGGCAAAAAACGCGCTTTAGCGGAAGTGCCTTTATCGAACCTTTCCAAGAAACCTGGGTTTGAGATAAAGACATTGGCCTCCAATGGCCGATTGCACAACAATTTCGCTATTTTTGATTCCAGGTTACTGATAACCGGATCGTACTGCTGGAATGAAACCGTGGGTAAGTTTAATCGGTATAACGCCATCTTAACTGACGAGACAAGATTGTTAGTAAAGTATCAAAGGGAATTTGACCATCTATTCCACGAGGGAATAAGCTCGAGTGTAAAAGAGGCTGTTTCTGAGGCGGAAAAGAAGGGTGAAAAGGGTGACAGTAAACAAGAGGTTATAGCAGCGAATTACGGGGTTGTTATAACGGGAACGTCCGGTGATTGTATTAATATGAGTTATGAGGAATTTAACAATATCTTTGGCATAGTGAGTGATTTATCTGATGAGCAAAAAGAGAGTTTGTGGAGCCGATGTATAGGTAAAAAAGTCACGTGGAATGGGAAAGTGCGTTATATTGGCTGGGGATTAATAACAGGATGGATGATGAGTGTTAGCTACGGTGATACCTGTGTCGAAGTAAAGTTAAACCCCGCCCATAAAGAACATTTTTCTCAGATAAAATATGGTAATACAGTGACCTATACGGGAAAGCTCGATTCCCGGGTAACGAGAATATTCCCGTACAAACTTGAAGATGGCGACGTGCTTGAATTCAAGAACACCCCTCCCACTCCATTGAGCGCCAGTGAATTGTCAGAAAACCCGGATGTAGTGCCCGTTTCCCAGGGACCAAAAAAAATATTTTTAGTAGAGTCTTTCGATGATCTGGATAAACTCTTTGGTAAAGAGAGTGGTTTATCAGCGGAACAAAAGGATACGGCGTGGGGAAAATACAGGGGGAAATATGTGAGCTGGATGGGTCGGATTGTCTCTAAAAATGTAAATGCAGCCACTGGTTTGCGAATAGGAATAATGCAGAAAGAAAGCGGAGACGTGGAGTTGAAGGTCAGTTTAGCAAAAAAGAATACGGTGTTGAAATTTCAGGATGGCGAAACGATACTCTATACGGGAAAATTGGTGGAGAGGCGTGGAGGCCGCTCCCCGTATATTTTAGAAGACGGCGATATCCTAACGGTTAAAGAATCGGTCACGGGATTGAGGGGTATGTGACAACGGATGGTTTTTTCGCAGTATTTCGTTCAGCGCGAAAGGGGTGTCCATGACAAAAAAGATGATATTCGTGCCGATTTTTGTATTCAGTGTGATTGTTGGCATGAAAGGTGTATTGATCGCTGCGGGAAGTTATGAGACGGCCATTAATGAAGGAAATATCTGCATCCGAAAACAGATGTACCAAGAGGCGCTTGATGCCTACGAGAGCGCTCTTCGGCTAAAGCCCAATGCCGTTGAAGCTTGGTACAATAAGGGCGTTGTGCTTGATTATCTGGGTAAATATGCAGAGGCCGTTGAGTCGTTTGAAAAGGCTATCCAGCATAAACCAGACTCTTATGAGGCATGGTATATGAAGGGAAGGACCCTGGATCATGCGGGTAAATATGGGGATGCCGTCAAGGCATTCGACAATGCATTGGAAGTTAAACCTGACTATATTGAAGCCTTGTATAATAAGGGGAATGTATTAGACCATCTTGGGGATATTGATGCTGCAACAAAGACCTACGACCGCATTATCCAGATAAAACCGGATGCGTATGAGGCGTGGAATAATAAAGGCCTTGCCTTAGCAAGAGTGCCGGAGAGGCGAAATGAAGCGCTAGAGGCGTACTGCAAGGCAATTGCAATTAATCCCAAATATTATGAGGCATGGATTAATCAAGGAAACTGTTTCGTTCGGCTACGCAGATACAAGGAGGCAGTAGATGCCTATGACAGGGCAATCGCAATAAAACCAACAGAACACGCATCATGGGCCGACAAAGGATTTACCCTCGCGGATCTCGGGAAACACGAAGAGGCTGTTAACGCCTTCAACAAGGCCATAGAGCTGAAACCCGATTCGTATGCGGCCTGGAATGGAAAAGGGCTCGCCCTGGACGCTTTGGGCAAATACCAGGAGGCCCTCGCAGCGTACGAGAAGACGATTGAGCTTCAACCCGACTCTTATGGCGCATGGACAAATAAGGGATTAGCATTGTCCAGGATTGGGAAACATGCGGAGGCAGTTGCAGCTTATGAAAAGGCATTGCAAATCCAGCCCGATTCATACGAAACCATGACAAACAAGGGATGTGAATTATTTCTCTTAGGAGAACAGGGAGAAGCGATAAAGGCCTTTGACAATGCTATAAAACTGAAACCCGACTATCCGCAGGTATGGAATGACAAGGGATATGCCTTGTTACAGATGGGGCGATTAGCCGAGGCCATAAAATCGTTTGATACGGTAACGGAGATAATTACGGAGGCGGAGGCTGCAACTATTCCCCGTCAGGCGAAGATTACATACGAAGCACTGAGCAATAAGGGTCTTGCGCTCGTACAACTCCAGAAGTATGAGGAGGCTGTTACGGTATTTGACAAGGCCTTGAGCATAAAGCCGGATGTTTTCGTTTTATGGATAAACAAGGGGCTTTCCCACCTGCAATTAAAAAAATATCCGGAGGCGTTGAATGCCTTCGGCAAGGCAACGACGTTGAATGGTAATGTATATGAAGCATGGAATTATAAGGGGTATGTATACGAAGAAATGGGGAAAAAACAAGAAGCGCTTGAAATGTATAATAAGGCGCTCCAGGTCAAGCCAGACTTTTTTGCAGCCTTAAACAATAAAGGTCTCCTGTTAGATACACTGGGGAAGCATCAGGCGGCGATAGAGACTTACGATAATGCCCTCAGGATAAACCCCGGTTTTGATGCGGTATGGTTCAACAAGGCCTGTGCATATGCCTTGCTCTCGGATAAGGAAGACGCACTCATGTCATTACGGGAAGCGGTTAGGTTAAATCCCGGGTATAAAAGTTTGGCAAAGAATAATCCCGATTTCTCAGGATTTACCGGCGATAGGGATTTTGAGAGAATTATAGGAGAATAGGAATTCCCACTTAATACAATTGTGAAAACGGCGAGAGGCTTTTCAGCGTGTGAATCTGCGACGATCCATGTTTTGTTTAGTGTCCACGACTTCTTTGAAAGGTTAGCTTTAAAACCTTCTTCGTATGAGGCGTGATTTTCACCGTATTGTCCATACATATCCCAACGACCCAGATAGGTTGATTATTCATTACAACAATTGGTATCGCATCACGCTCCTTACAGGGGACTTTTTTATCAATAAAAATATTCTTGAGTTTTTTGTGGCCTGCAGTACCCAGGGGTGAGATCGTATCCCCGTTTTTGCGTCCCCTGATAGAGATGGGCATTGTTATGCCTTGCAGATCAAAGACTTCTTCGTCCTGTGACTTGGCTTTTTTGTGTGCTTCCAATGAAAAGTCCTGAACGTCTATGATCTCAGATATCAGTTTCCCCAAGGAACCAAGAGGTGTTGTCCCAGGTATTTGAACAGTAATCTCGGGCAATGGTGCGTATGATTTGTGGAGAAATTCCTTTGTAAAATGCAGGGTGCCGTGCTCATGCCACAGGTAAAGCCTCCCTGGCAATTGGAAATACCGTCCCTTTCCTGCGAGTGCTATTTCGTCAAACATCTTCGTGCAGTGTTCATAGGTAATATCTTTTAACGGGATGTGCATTCTGGTTAATATCTCTCTGAATATATAGAATTGTAATATCTTCGGTTTCTTTGTTAAAAAATGCGTCCTGAGTATATAGGCGTCTTCTCTTCCTACAACCGTGGCGTCGTTTAATATTTTTTCCGCTTCTAAGGTTAAATACTCATTGTTTATGCTGAGGATTTGGCATAGCTGTATCAGCAGGGGTTTAATATTTGGATTATATTGGGTTTCTAATAAGGGGATTAATTCGAGCCGAATCTTGTTTCGGAGGTATATCGGTTCGTAATTAGTGGCGTCCGTTCTATAAGGCACTTGCTCTTTTCCAAGGTATTCAATAATATCCTTTCTCCAGGTGAAGAGGAGGGGTCGGACAAGTTGTGTCTTGTCACCTGAAGCCAATGAACGTTTTATGGGTATTCCTCCGAGCCCCATTATGCCCGTTCCCCTAATGATTCGGTGAATAAGGGTTTCCGCGTTGTCATCAGCCGTGTGTCCGGTTGCCACGACAGAGGCGTTATACGCGCGTGCTGATTCCATAAAGAATTTGTATCTTTCTCTGCGGGCTGTTTCTTCTATGGAACGTTTTGTTTGATCCGCAATCTTTTGAACATTCACACTTTTAAAAACAAAAGGGAGTGAGAGGTCTTTTGATAACTTTTGAACAAATTGCGCATCCTCTTCAGAAAACTTTCCTCGAAGTTGGTGATTCAGATGGGCCGCGAACAGGGATAGATGAAGGTTTTTTGCCGAATTAATGGAATGGAGGATTTTGAGGAGCGCAACGGAATCCGGCCCGCCTGATACCGCAACAATGACTGAATCATGAGGTTTAATAAGATGGTATTTATTTAAGGTATTGAAAACCGCAAAAGGGAGTTTATCCAGCCGCATGATCAGCACTATATCTGTTTCGTTTAAGCAAGTCAAGTTTAGAAATAGGTTGACTTTAGTTTGCGGGGCCGTAAAATATCCCTTATTCTTAGTGCACCTTTTTAAAGCAGTATGGCATCGTTATGAACAAAACGTGGAAACATCTTTTCCTCACAATAGTCTTTGTCTGCGCGGGTTTATCTTATAGCCGTTTTATGGTGATGTGCCATGGTGAGCAGAAAAGAAAAACTGTATTACCCATAAATGTGGCTGGAATCGAGTTGGAAATTGAGGTGGCAGCTACTCCTGAAGAGCAAATTTTGGGCCTGATGTATCGCAATACATTAGAAGATAATGATGGAATGTTATTTATTTTCCCCTGCGAAAAACAGCTCTCTTTCTGGATGAAGGATACATACATCCCTCTTTCTATAGCTTTTATCAAGGCCAATGGACGAATCGTACAAATTGAATCAATGAAACCCTATAGTCTGGATACGCATCTTTCAAAGGAAAAAGTCAAATATGCATTAGAGATGAAAGAGGGCTGGTTTAAGGTACATAATGTAAGGGTGGGTGATGAAGTTAAAATACCCCTGACTGCCGATAGTAAGGAAATAACTGGCTTTGGAAAATAGATTTGTGATTCTCTTATCAAGTGCCGAAATACAAAACGGGCATATGACATCTTTACTACAATACGACAATCCTGGAGTTGTCAACCGCGAAAAAAGGCACAGTTAAATCATGCAATATCTGAGCTAGAAAAGACACTATACATATGACACCTCTGGTTAGCATTATTAACGAGAAAGATAGTTCCGAAATGGTTCTTGTGCCATCAGGTGAATTTATTATGGGCGAAGAAAGAAAGATTGTATATGTCGAAGCTTTTTATATTGATAAATTTCCTATAACCAATCTTCAATATAAAAAATTTATCAATGAGACGCGGGCATCAGCACCACTTTTTTGGGATAATGAGCGTTTTAATAAGCCTGCCCAACCCGTGGTTGGTGTGAGCTGGAACGATGCTGTTTCCTATGCAAAATGGGCTAACAAAAGACTTCCCAGAGAGGTGGAATGGGAAAAAGCGGCACGCGGGACTGATGGAAGAGAGTATCCATGGGGGAATATACAACCGGATATCACAAAAGCGGTTTATAACCTGAATCCAGATACCGGCGCCCCGGCACCGGTTGGTGACCGAAAGGAAGGGATAAGTCCTTTTGGTTGCTTTGACATGGCAGGAAACGTTTGGGAATGGTGCGAAGATTGGTATGAGGCGGACAAATTCCGCGTGGTTAGAGGCGGGTCATGGGTTAATCATCACTACATTTTGAGAAGTGCCTATCGGAGTTGTAGTTATCCTGAGGGAAAAGATAATAATGTCGGTTTCCGTTGTGTAAAAGAGGCGTCATAATTATCTCTTCTTGATGCCCAGGGCATTTAACGATAGCTGAATGTCATATTTCCCCTCAAACTTAAATCCCTCGTCAAAGACCTTCCTGAGGTCATAGATATTTTTAAAATCATCCCGGGAATCTGTTTCCGTTTTTCCCATCAGCCCGCTTTCTACCAGATTAAAAACGATATTCCCGAAATCTGTGTCATGTTTTATCCCCCACCGCTCGAATACGGTGAATGCCATAAAACCGAATTGCTTTAGTGCATATTTCCTGATGCCTTCCATAAGTTGTTTTCCCGTCACGTGGCGGTCTGTCTCGCTCGTTTTCTGTTGACTTTTACCCAGCATATTTGTGGTATAGTCAAGGGCCTCAAACACAAATTGATATGCTTGCAGGGAATACCGCGGGTCCTTTTTAATAATTTGTTTTATTTTGTTCCATGTCTTTGTCATGCGCATTTCTCCTAACTGGAATAATGATTCAAGGAGTTTCGATTCGCGGAAATAAAGGCTTCCCCTTTCGTGTGATAGTGCCTTTCTTAAGTTCTTGCTGAAATTCTGTGCAAGGCAGATGATTGTCTTTTACGATGCCGAGCTGCCGTTGAATTTCAGCAGCAGTTTTTGGCATAAACGGATAAATAAAAACGGAAATATCTCTTATGGCCGTAGCTAATGTACCGATGACTGCGGCAAGCTGTGGTCCTGTGTCGCCTGCTTTCGCTAATAACCAAGGCTTCTTGTCTTCTATGAATTTATTGGCCCTGCCTATAAATTCCCAGATACTCTCAAGCGCCCTGCTGAACTGCAGTTCAGCCATTTCGCGGTCTATTTTGTCGTAGGTGTCTTGTGAGGCCTTTCTGATCTCGTCGTCTATACTACCGACCTCTGGAATAACTCCATTGAAATATTTTTCGATCATGGTTAACGTGCGTTGTAATAAATTGCCAAGGTCATTGCCAAGATCTGAATTTATCCTATGGATCAGTGCGTTGTATGAAAAATTCCCATCCAAACCAAAAGGGACTTCGCGAAGCAGAAAATACCGATATGCATCCGTGCCGTAAGATTGAATAATAGCATGCGGATCTATGGCATTCCCCAAAGACTTCGATATCTTTTGGCCTTCTATCGTCCACCACCCATGGGCAAAGATTTTAAAGGGTAAATCTATTTTTAATGACATGAGTATTGCCGGCCAGATAACGCCGTGAAACCATAAGATTTCTTTTCCAATAATGTGAACGCTTGCAGGCCAGTATTTTTGAAATTTTTGCATGTCATCGTTGTAGCCAAGCGCGGTAATGTAGTTCAAAAGTGCATCAATCCAGACGTAAATAGTGTGAGTTTGATCCGAAGGAACCTGAATGCCCCATTCTACCGCGGAACGACTGACACTGATATCGTCTATCTGAGACTTAATCCTCTGCAGTAATTCATTTCGTCTTGATTCTGGCTGTATAAAATGTGGATGCGTATCGTAGTATTCCAGCAGGCGTTTTTGATATTTTGACAACCTGAAAAAGTAGTTTTTTTCCTTTACTTTTTCGACGGATCGATTACATTCAGGACATTTCCCTTCTTTCAGTTGTGATTCAATCCAGAAGCTTTCACAGGGGACGCAATACCATCCCTCGTATTCTCCCAGATAGATGTCCCCATTCTCAAAGATTTGCTGAAAAATCTTTTTAACACGACGGCAGTGCCGTTCATCCGTTGTCCGTATAAAATCATCATTGGAGATGTCGAGGTCGTTCCATAAGGTCTTGAATTTGACTACCACCGTATTAACAAATTCCATGGGGGTTTTATTGCTGGACTGTGCGGCCTTTTGGATTTTCTGCCCATGTTCGTCCGTCCCCGTCAGAAAGAATACATCGAATTTTTTTGTCCTTTTATACCTGGCTAGCGCATCAGCGGCGATAGTAGTGTAAGAATGGCCGATATGTGGTATATCATTTACGTAATAAATAGGCGTTGTAAGATAAAACGTGTCTCTATTCACGATCACAATCCTTTTCACAGGGGTGATCGCACTGCGTTCCTTTTTGTTGCACAGGTTCTCTTGCCCGGTCTATGATGTCATGGACAGACGCACTGATTTTACTTCCGTTATCCAGCTCTATGGTGATTTGTTGCTGTAAAACGTCGTAATTAACGACTTCACCGGTTCCTTTTCCCGTTTTGACAAGAGAACCTTTTCTTGGCAAGCCGTGTTTTAAATCTTCGTAGACTTTGTCTTCGTAACGTAAACAACACATGAGCCGTCCGCATCTCCCTGATATTTTGGATGGATCAAGTGTGGCTTTCTGATTTTTTGCCATTTTCATCGTAACAGGTTCGAGATTTTTGAGGAAGGTTCTGCAACATAAATCACGCCCGCAATGTTCGTAGTCTGCCAAGAGCCTTGCTTCATCACGGACCCCGATCTGTTTCATTTCTATGCGCGCCTGGTACTCTTTTGCCAGGTCTTTTACCAGCTCCCTGAAATCTACGCGCCCGTTGGCGAGATAATAGAAGATGATTTTTTTTGTCCCGAATAGGTGTTCCGCACTGGCCAGTTTCATAAGGAGCTTGTGTTCTTTTATCTTTTTTTGGCAAAATTTGAATTCAACGGGAATAATTTCATTGAGTATTTTTTTTTGTTTTTCTCTATCGTCTGGAGTTGCTTTACGCAAAACTTCTCCAAAATTTTCAATGGGGGCATCATCTGCAATTTCTTTGACCTTGGTAATAATCTCGCCGAATTCTACTCCACGGACAGAACGTACTATGACCGGGTCGCCTTTTTTAAGTGAATTAAATGTGGCACAAAAATCAGAAGTATTCTTAAGAACACCGTATCGCACAGTTAAAATATGTCGCATGAGGGCTGCTTGTAAGGAGATGTATACCACAGGACTTATAAACTATATTATAAGAACAATAATAGCAAGTATCCTACGACTTGTCAAGGTTTCACGGTTTTGGCTGATCTTGTGATTATGGCAATAGTTTCAATGAATTCCCCTTGCACGAGTGGTTTCGAATATGCTATTATCACGAAAAATTAGGTTGTTTTAACGGTTTTGCGTAATGCATTACGTTTTTAAAGAGCTGTTAAACATCACAGGATTTGAGTTAAGAGGTTAGCCATGAGAAAATTCTTGGTGGGATTAGTAATATTAATAATTTCTGCCATTCCGGAAAATACATTGCATGCGCAGGATTTGCCGAATAAGTTAAATATGCTAGAAATTGTTATTTCAAATCTCATAGCAAGGGTTGACGCCTTAGAGAAACGTGTGGGTGCATTGGAAAAAAACCTCTCTGCAGGCATGCCAAAAACACAAAAAAGAGAAGTTACGGGTAAGGATTCTGCGAAATCCTTTTTAGCGGGTGGCCTTGAAGACATTGGAAAAGGATTCTTTGCCAGGAATGTGCATTTCACTCCATTTGGTGATAACGTACTTTTTACCGGGGAGATCGTTAATCGGTCGGAAAAGAATTATCGTTTTGCAAAATTTAAAATAGAAATATACGATGATAATGGTTTGCTTGTTAAAAAAGAAGAATTCACTATACCTGACATTCCCTGTGATAGTATAAGATCCTTTGAAGCCATGCTTGTTGGGATAGAGGCAGGTCTTGTTAATAAATACGTAATTGTGGCTATTGAATGAGAAAATATCTTCGGTAGCTTCCCCTCTTCATACCCTGATTTTCAGAGTAAAAACACCCTACGAGCAGAGACATCTGATTCAAAAGGCAAAAACTGGAAGGTGAATTACAAAAATAATCCTGTTTACAACATGAGTAAAACCTGTTCAAGGTACTACGGATTAAGGATGCAATCCAGGTTCAAATTAATGACATGCTTCTGATGCCTGTTAGCATCACGATATTCTTTATACATATTTTCTACACTCTATTAAAAGACGTAAGTTCTTGCTTTTAAAAGAGGTTTGAGTATTTACAACATATTATGAACATAGCATATTAATGATACGAATTTTAATTTTTAAAATACATTAAAATTAGGATGGCATATGAATATAAATTTTAGTGGAGATACTTTGTACAGTGGTTTTAATCTGGTTACCAGTATCGTATCCTCCTCGGCAATGAAAAGTATATTAAAAGGAATTAAAATTGGAGTAAAAGGAGGTTATGCTGAATTAATTGCGACAGACCTTGAGGTTTTAGTTAAATATCAGATGCTGGTGAAGGCAAGCGTAGAGGGGGAGGGTATAGTTTTGCCGGCAGTTCGTGTTAATAGTATCCTGAGAGAATGGGCGGGGAATGAAGATGTATCGATGCTCATCGAAGGAAATAGTTGCATGTTGAAGTCTAAAGGCGGGTATTTCAAGATTTCGGGGGAAAATGCAAGTCAGTTTCCAGGGATAGCACTGGCGGAAACCAAAGGTTTCGTTGAGATAGATGGTGAGATTATCAGCGATATGGTTGGAAAGGTTATTCACGCGGCATCAACGGTGAAGGCGAGAAGTACATTGTGTGGGGTCATTGTGAAGGTTGTTGGGGATGATATCGTCATGGTAGCGGCAGACGGAAACAGGATGTCCAGTATAAAGCGTAAGGTGAGTAATACGGATGGGGTCCAAATGGAAGGAATAGTTGCAGTGAAATGCCTGATGTTTTTACAGCGTTTTGTAATGGAATGTAAGGGACCTTTGAGAATAGGAATAGGTGAGTCGCATGTGCGTTTTGCAGGTGAGAGGGGTGAGGTTGTATCGCAGTTAATAGATGGACAGTATCCAAAGTATGAGGATGTTATACCCAAAGGAAATGACAGGAAAATAGAGGTAAACAAGGATGAATTATTAACAGGGGTTAGGATGGCATCATTTATGACGAGTGAGGGGTATCGGATTGTGAAATTTATATTCAGGCAGGGGAAATTGATACTCTCGTCAAAGGCGGCAGATGTTGGTGAGGCAGAGGTGGAAATTACTGTTAAATACGAAGGACCTGATTTTGAGATAGGCTTTAATCCTGATTTTGTTATGGATGCACTAAAAGTTTCGGATAGTGATAATCTGGTAATGGAACTTGGCGATGGTGACAGTGCTGTATTGCTGAGGACGGGATATGAGCAGTTGGAGGTTATAATGCCTATTGAGTTAAAGTAGTGTGGACAGGGAACGTGTGATTGAAAACGGAATAGGGAGTTTGGATTTCATTTCATAGTTTGAGTTACTATGAATACTGCGGGTTTCAATCGTGGTGTGTGGATATATGGCGTGTTGCAAAGCGGTGTACATTTCAGCAGAGGTGATTTTATATCATGGAAGAATTACCAGAGAGATATTTTTTAAACAGACATAAGGTCGCAAAACTTGGCCAGATACTGAAGGATGTGCTTCCCAAGAGAAATACCGCAAATGAGGTTTATTATCAGGTAAAGAATGCATGGCAGCATATTCTGGGAGAAGAGGTATGTCAATGTACCGAGATTATAAGTGTAAAAGGGGGTGTATTGTACGTAAACGTGGAATCAACGGCATTGGTTCATCATTTGACTAATTTTGAAAAACATGCTATAATTGCCCGAATTAACGAGGCAATAGGCATGAAAGGTATAGAAGATATCCGTTTTAAGGTGGGGATGTTAAATGGAAGCAGAAGAAAATAATATAGTAACAAAGCAGGACACGTATGATGCGACGTCTATAAAGGTGCTGGGTGGCATTGAGGCGGTCAGGAAAAGGCCGGCGATGTACATAGGGGACACGACGGTTAGGGGGCTTCACCACCTGATAGAGGAAGTAGTTTGCAATAGTGTGGACGAGGCAGTAGCCGGATTCTGCGAGAGTATAAACGTAAAGATAAACATGGACGGAAGCTTGGCCGTAGTGGATGATGGCAGAGGTATTCCTGTTGATATCCATGAGGAAACGAACAAATCGGCATTGGAAGTAGTAATGACAATGTTACATGCGGGGGGTAAGTTTGAACACAAGAGTTATAAGGTCTCTGGTGGCCTGCATGGAGTAGGTGTATCTGTTGTAAATGCCCTTAGTGAATGGATGGAGGTGGAGGTAAAAAGAGACGGGCATGTTTATTTTCAGCGCTACGAAAAGGGCGAGGTAAAGTCTCCCGTAGAAATACGAGGGGTTACAAAAAAGAGAGGAACGAGGGTTGTTTTTAAACCGGATCACGAAATATTCGAAGAGACAACTTTTTATTATGAAACGATAGCAAAGAGACTGCGGGAGTATGCCTTTCTCAATAAAGGATTAAAAATAGCGCTTTTGGACGAGAGGACAGATAAGAGCGATACATTTAAATATGAAGGCGGTATAAAGGCATTTGTGAAAGAACTGAATGAGGGTAAAGAAGTAATCCATAGGGATATAATTTACTTTGAGAAGGAAAGCAACGGAACGATTATTGAAGTAGCCATGCAGTACAATGACGGATACAGCGAGAATGTATACTCCTTTGCAAACAATATCAATACCGTGGAAGGCGGCACCCATCTGAGCGGGTTTCGGGCTGCGCTTACAAGGACACTTAATAACTATGCGAAGAGCAAGGGAATCCTGAATGAAGAAAAAGCACCCACAGGCGATGACTACAAAGAGGGACTCACGGCGGTCATAAGCATTAAGCTTCCCGATCCCCAGTTTGAAGGACAAACAAAAACAAAACTCGGCAATCGTGATGTCCAAAGCCTTGTTGAAGCTGTGATAAATGACCAGCTAGGAATCTACTGTGAAGAGACACCGGCGACAGCAAAGGCGATTATTAACAAGGGAGTCGATGCTGCCAGGGCAAGGGAAGCAGCGAGAAAGGCCCGAGATCTTACACGGAGAAAGGGAGCGCTTGGCAGTGCAAATCTCCCCGGAAAATTGGCAGACTGTTCTTCTCGGGACGTTGAGACTTCTGAATTATTTCTTGTAGAAGGCATCTCTGCAGGTGGCACGGCAAAACAGGGAAGGGATCGTACATTTCAGGCCATTCTTCCCTTAAAAGGCGTGATCCTGAATGTGGAGAAGGCACGGATTGATAAGATGTTGAGTAATGAGGAAATCCGCACTTTGATATCTGCTTTAGGAACAGGCATAGGAGCAGACGAATTTAATGTAAGCAACCTGCGGTATGCAAAGATCATTATCATGACGGATGCCGATATCGACGGCGCACATATCAGAACACTCCTGCTGACGTTTTTCTTCCGACAGATGATAGATCTGATAGAGAAAGGACATATCTATGTTGCCCAACCCCCGCTCTACAAAGTAACAAAGAATAAGAAACTGGAGTATATTTATGATGACAGGGAATTGCAAAAAAAACTTATCACGCTTGGGGGTGAAGGAACGGTCATGAAGACCAACAACAGCAAAAATGGCGAGCTGGACAATTCAAAGCTGGGAAAGTTATTGCAACTCCTGGTGAGCATGGAAGAATACATAAAAATATTAAGGAAGAAGGGAATTTCTCTCGATAAGTTTTTAACGCTACGACATAAGAAAAGCGGAAATCTTCCCTTATACAAGGTATCGTATAAGGGTGAAACATTTTATGTCTACTCAGAAGAAGAGTTGGAAGGATTCATAAAAGAGAAACAAGAGGCAGCGGGAAAAGAACTTGAAATTCTGGAAGATGATGAAGTAACTGAGGCGATAGAAAAGAAAGAAGAGGAAGTAATAGAGGTGATAGAATACCATGAAAGCAGAGAGATCGAGAAGGCCGTAAGAGCGATAGAAGAATACGGTTTTTCTATCGATGAATACTTCGACGGACGTGATACGGAAAAACCAAAATACAAATTAGTCTCAGAAGAAATAGAGATTCCTGCGTATTCTCTCAGTGAGGTGCTGTCAAAAATACGCGAGATTGGAAGAAAGGGTCTGGAGATACAACGTTACAAGGGTCTGGGTGAAATGAACGCAGAAGAACTTGCAGAAACCACAATGAATATTAATACGAGAACGCTATTAAAAGTAAAAGTGGAAGACGCTGCAAAAGCTGACGCAATCTTCAGCACCCTGGCAGGGAAAGACGTTCAACGGAGAAAAGAGTTTATTGAGAAACATGCATTAGAGGCGAGAAATTTAGATGTTTAGTTTTTATGATGGGGGGCAGCGCAATTTCATGCAAAAAAAAGAATTGAAACAAATGGAAAGCCTTCTTTTAAATAAAAAGAATGCGCTCTTGCGGGAAGTTGAAGAACGGTTTAACAAATATCGGGATGCGAGTAGTGGAAAATTGACAGATGTCGCAGAGATTGCATCAAGTTCTTTAAATGAGGAGCTGGTGATTACCGTTGCCGAAGAAGATTCGAGAGAATTGAAACAGATTGAAGACGCACTGGCGCGGATTAAAACGGGGCACTATGGAGTTTGTGAACAGTGTGGCCGGATGATAAAAAAAGCACGATTAAAGGTTATCCCCTTTGCTACGCTTTGTGTAAGCTGTAAGGAAGAAGAGGAAAAAACGTGTGATGAGAAGACCGTTCAGACAAATTACAACGGAGAAGGTGCGATTGACAAATCAGAAAGCGGTGAAGCAGATGGGATAAATAAAAGATATCTGAGAAAGAATATCATGGAACTTGGATATCATGATGACAAGATAAATTAACCTTTGAAAAGAGTGCGATGGATGACAGTTGTTGAAACTTTTTTAAACACCTGTAAAAGATATCCCCAAAAAACCGCCATAATTGATCAAAACGGGGCAGTCACTTTTGACGCTCTTTATAAGGAAGCCGTAGGGTGTGCTTCACGACTAATATCACAGGAGGCAGGGAGGTATATTGGGATTCTCCTTCCCAATGGGAAAGAGTTTGTAACCGCATTTTATGGAATCCTCATGGCAGGAAAAACACCCGTTCCGCTCAATTACCTGCTTTCGCCGGCACAACTGCTGTATATAATCCAGGATGCGGGGATAGATACCGTCTTCACAAGCAACCTGTTCGCTCCACAATTAGGAAATCAAATAAGTCGGGTGCTCTTTGTAGAAGAAAAGTATCCTTGTGCGCCTTTCGATGAAGAGAAAATTAGGCAGGGAAATGACGACGAAGAGGCTGCCTTGCTATATACATCAGGCACGAGTGCCAACCCGAAAGGTGTCATATTAACGCATAAAAATTTCCTGAGCAATCTCGACGGATGTATCCATGCATTCCACTTTACGGAAAGAGACATATTGCTCGGCATCCTTCCGCTCTTTCATACGTATGCGTTAACCACCACAGTGATATTGCCAATTAATATGGGTGCAACGGTCGTCTATCTTGCGCGGTTTTCGGGACCGAAGGTGTTGGAAATGATTGAAAAATATAAGGTCACGGCCTTGTTTGCTATCCCATCCATGTACCGTGCGCTCTTGCGAACCGCAGAATCAGCTAAACGTGACCTGAGTACACTAAAGCTCTGTACATCCGGCGGGGAACCCCTGCCAGGCGACGTCCTGGAGGCATTTAACAGAACGTTTCTGATTCCTTTAACCGAGGGCTACGGATTAACGGAAGCGACAGCAATTGTCTCCGTGAATCTTCCTGAAAAATGCAAGCCCGGCAGTATTGGACCCCCTCTGGACAACCTCGAAGTAAAGATCGTGGACGATAACGGCCAACCTCTACCTGTGAATAAAGACGGTGAGATATGGGTAAAAGGGCCGAATGTCATGAAGGGATATTACCGATTACCAAAAGAAACAGCAGAGGCTATGACAGCAGATGGATGGCTGAGGACGGGTGATAACGGCAAGCTGGACAATGAGGGATTTCTGTGGATTACCGGGCGAAAGAAGGAACTCATTATTATTAGCGGGGAAAACGTATCCCCCAATGAAATTGAACAAGTCATCAGCGCGCATGAGAAGGTCTTTGAAGTAGCAGTTGTTGGAATGCCGGACAAGGTCCGCGGTGAAGTACCCAAGGCATTTATAGCACTGCGTGAACACGTGACGTGCAACGAAGAAGAAATCAAGAGCCACTGTATGCAGCGATTACCGCATTATAAAGTCCCCAGGCATTTTGAATTCCTCAAAGAATTACCGCATGGCCCTACCGGCAAGGTTCTCAAAAGGGCGTTGAAATAATAGCAATCTTATATCCAGCGGAATAGAATCGTATCTCAACAAACCGGAGAGAAATTTTCTTGGGGATGTTTTACAATGACCCACCCTCTTCCGTGTTACAAATTTTTTGCAGTATTTACAGAATAGATGCAAAATTCCGGGTTGTCCATTTATAGTAAGCCGTGATACGTTTGTTATATATTTAAGTGAGGACATGATGTTACCTTCTTTTTTACCTCTTTTAATTACGGGTGTAACGGGGGTGCCTGGTTACAGTGCGTTTAAGTATTTTCATTCAAAGTACCCAGACCATGTTGTCGCTATCCGTCCCGTTCGCTACTGGCCGTTGAGAGAAGAAGGAATTATTCCTCTGGATATCGAGGACCGTAAGGGGCTCGTAGCGCTGCTGAAGCAGAGGCGGTTCAAGTCTATCTTAAATGGGGCAGGGTCGTGTGCCTTGAAATCCTGCGAGATGAGTCCCGTGCTTGCCTATCGCGTGAATGTGCAATCAGTTTTGAATGTGCTGCGAATGATCGGAGATCATGATATTCGGCTCATTCACCTTTCTACAGACCTCGTATTTCCGGGAAAACATGCAGGGCTATACACAGAAGAGAGCCCAGTGGATCCTGTTACAATGTATGGCAAGACGATGGCACTTGCCGAAGAGATTATTATGCTCCGGTATTCATCTGCGGCAATTTTTCGCATTTCGCTTCCCATGGGGATCAGTGTCAACGGACATGCAGGGGCCATTGATTGGATACAGTCGCGTTTTAAAAAAAATAATCCCGCCACATTATACTTTGACGAAGTAAGATCGCCTTTTTATTGTGAAGATTTTAATAAAGTTGTAGAGCTTGCCCTCGGAAACAAAATGAAGGGCATTTATCATTTCGGTTCTCACCGGCACCTCAGCCTTTATCAGATTGGTCAAATCGTAAACAAAGTCGGCGGTTATGCCCCGCATCTCCTGAAGGGGTGCATGCGTGAAGAGGCAGGGCCGATGCCCCCAAGGGCCGGAAACGTCACCATGAGCAACCGGAAGCTCATCCAGGCTTTAGGGGTGGACCCATTCCGCAAGTGGCCATATCTGGAACATCACGTCCCCGACGGGAAAGATTGGCATCATCACCGCCCGGACCACATGGTCTTTCACCCGGAGCAGATTCACAAATATCTCTACCGGATCCCCGCAGCCTGACGAAAGATAGCCTTTAAAATAAAATAATTTACTAGACATTTACAAGCCAATATGATATAAAGCTGCGCATAAAGATGTCTATCGAAGAGACATTTATATGTTCTTGGGATAAAAATCGTGAACAATATAAGCGTTAATCTTAATGGCATACCCATAGAAAGCAAACGACAAAAAATTCCCCTAAAAAAGCTCATCCTCGATATATATAGTCCCCGTATTCAATACTACCTCGACGCCAGCATTGTCCGGTTAAGTTTTTGCGTGGTCGTATTTTACAATATTCTTTGAATGTGCCTTTAAGACAATACGTATTGATAATTTGCTAAACCATGTATTTATGAAGGAGGTTCGTATGAAAACAATGCTTGCTACGATTTGGTTCGTAATTGGTTTTGGACTGACAGTTCTTTGTGTTGCCCCGTGTACAGTGATTGCCGAAGAAGCCGCTCCAATGGATGCCACAGCGCAGCCAGAAGGTTTTGCATCGAGTAAGGTAGGCGTGTTGAGGGCTGCAGTCGAGTCGCTGACGGGCGACGTTTATGCGGAACCATCAAGGTGGCAACCGCTCTCCATGGGCAGTTTCTTCAGCGAGGGATGGAACGAACCGTGGGTCAGTCCGCCGACCGGTGCGGGCTATGCTCCGCGACATGGTTGGCTCGAAGGCGCTAATGCTGATGGTGTATTCTACCGGCTTAATGTTACTGCTTTCGGCTACGGTCATGGGACCCATGGTAATGGCGACCAATACGTTGGCGTAAACAGAATTTACTTACCGCTTAGCCGACGGTTTGAAATGCAGTACGACATGCCGTTTGTAGCTTCAAAACAAGGATCACAGGGATCTGAGAGCCATACCGGCATCGGAGACTTTGTTGTTACGCCACGTTTTCTTCTTTCAGAAACACGGGCAACAACACAATCGTTTAATCTGTCTTTTCGGACGCCAACCGGTGACTCAAATACCGGTAATGGCGTAGCATCAGTAAGTCCAAACTATCAGTTCTGGACAAACTTTTGGAAAGGGCTTGTCCTGCGTGGCAATGCTGGCATAACAATTCCTTATCACTATGATGGCGCTATAAACGACCGCACGGCATTTTTTGGTACCTTGGCCGCAGGCTATTACTTCACACCGCATGAATGCACTCCCGTAGGCGATCTCGTCGGATATGTTGCCGCCAACTTTACCCACGCAATAGATAATCGTAAACCAACCGATAATACCGATGTAACGATTGCTCCTGGCTTCAGGACACATCTTGGGCAAAATTGGTTTCTGCTCGGCGGAATTGAGTTTCCGGTTACTGAACCCAAGTCATTTGATTATTCACCGTCGTTTGCTTTTCTGAAGATTTTCTGAAGAAGGGACGGGCACGTTCGCTTCGCTGCCAAAAGATCTCTTAAAAGAGTAGGGGTACGTACGCTCTTTTAAATTGTCAGAGGTAGCGCCTTCCGAAAACATTGGTGTGAGCTCGGTCGAACGTATATGACAAACGGCTCACGCAAAATTTGTGGAGGAAATACGTCCTCGCCACTTCTTGAAGATGTTTGGTGCGAAGTACATTTTCATCACAATACCAAAGAAAAGGAAACCAGAGTATGAAAAATATAATTAAAATCCCGCTTATTGTAATTCCTGCAATAATTCTCATCGTTTTTATTTTCTTCTCATTCTTTATTAACTCCATTGTTAAGAAAAGCGTGGAGACCCTTGCGCCCAAGATTACACAAACTCCCGTAAATCTTCAAAAGGTTAAGATATCACTTCTTTCCGGTCATGGCGAAATACAAGGTCTTGTCATAGGCAATCCCGAAGGCTTTCATACTGATTCCGCATTAAAGTTTGGTAGCATTGTAATAGATATCAAACCCCTTTCCATTTTCTCTGATAAGGTAATCATTCGCGACATCCTTATCGACGGCCCGGAGATAACGTATGAAACATCTATTGAAGGAAGCAACATTGGAAAGATTAAAAAGAATGTTGAATCGTATTCCTCGTCATCTCGCCCGGAAACAAAAGAGCCTGGCGAATCAACAAAAGGACAAAAGGAATCGAAAAAAGTGGAAGTAGACACATTTTTACTTGAGAATGGGAAAATACGGCTAAGTGCAACATTGTTACAAGGGAAAACGCTGGATGTGCCGCTTATGAAAGTGCAGGTAAATAACATTGGGAAAGATTCCGGCGGCGCGAGCTTCCCGGTAGTCATTGAGAAACTGGCTGATGCAATATACAAGGCGATTCTCGAAGCGGTTAAGGGATCAGGCAAAACCATTGAAAAGGGGGTTGACACCGTGACTGAATCAGCTAAAGGAATTGATGAAACAGCAAAAGAGGGCGTGTCGAAGACATTTGAGGGGATGAAAAAATTATTTGATAAAAAGTAATACTTGGTGCACTAAATCTCATTTATCTGAAAAGGAGGAGTAACATGTCATTGTTTCGTCGTTCAGTAGCAGAGTTTATTGGCACTGCCTGGTTAGTTTTTGGAGGATGCGGTAGCGCCGTGCTTGCAGCGGGTTTTCCTCAAGTAGGAATTGGACTGCTTGGTGTATCGTTCGCTTTTGGTTTAACGTTGCTTACGATGGCCTACACTATTGGTTCTATTTCTGGTTGCCACATTAATCCCGCTGTCTCAATTGGTTTATGGGCAGGAGGCCGTTTCAAGGCTTCAGAGCTTCCTGCATATATCATTGCGCAGGTACTTGGAGGCATAGCAGGTGCCGGGATTCTCTACTTGATCGCAAGCGGTAGTCCAAGTTTCAGTCTCAGCAACGGAATGGCATCGAACGGTTACGGCGCGCATTCACCCGGTGGTTATTCACTATTGTCAGGATTAGTGATAGAAATTGTCATGCCCTTTATGTTTCTGACAATTATCCTTGGTTCGACCGACCGTCGCGCACCATCGGGATTTGCGCCTATAGCTTACGGTTTGTCGCTAACATTAATTCATCTTATCAGCATTCCCGTTACCAATACCTCGGTGAACCCTGCACGCAGCATTGGACCAGCTGTATTCGTTGGCGGATGGGCATTGTCGCAACTTTGGATGTTTTGCGTAATGCCCATAATAGGCGCGATCCTTGCCGGTATTCTCTACCGATGGTTGTTTGGAGAAACGGATGCACGTCCGGTTTAGCTTTTTCCAGAAAGAAGACAACCCCCAATTGGTGAGAAAGCAGTGTAAGGGACGTTAAAACACACGAAGAGTTTTATCTGTACTGATACTTATAAATGCGATGGCCTTTACGTGACTAGCGTATACCCGTTCATGTTGACTCTGAGTGGAAAAAGATAATTGGTAACAGCACCGTATCATAGCACAACCTATCCACAGACAAAAAGACTACCCTCTTCATCCTCCGATTGTAAGGCCAGGGAGGTGAAGAGGTGGTAAATAAATTGGTAAAATTTGCACTTGTAAAAAGGGGAAAAGAAGTTCTTCCAGAGTAACACCATCGATAAGTCGTCAGAAAAGCACTTCTTGAAGCCAGTATAGCAACCTGGCGAAAGGCATTGTTCGGCTAGCCATAAGAATATTGGTATTTTCTTCCATATTGCTGAGGATAATTTACACCGCACCATAGATCTATTCCCTTTACGATTGAGGGATCATCGGGCTACAAGCCCGCAATACTACGAAATTCATAGCACCAAGCCTCATTCCTGCAACAAACTTTCGTTTATCTTTACCGCAGCGCAAATACTCCTCGTTCAAACCTCAGATTTATCTTGAGAATATTTTGTAAATCGCTTAAATATACAAGATGTTTTCGAGGATGGATTGATTGAGTAGTTGACGTTTTGACCTTCAACTATTAATATAAACTCACGTCTCATTGAGCAATCGGTTCTAAACTCTATATTTTCTTCCGAAATTTTTAGAATAAACTAAGAATGATCATAGAGAAAGATTTATTAACAATAAAAGAAGCCAGTGAATGGGCAAGCAACTATTTAAAGAAAAACGTCACCACTTCCAATATTTCTTACCTCATCCAGTATGGAAGAATAAAAAGGATTGGAAGTAATGGCAATATATTTATTGATAAACAAGATTTAATAAATTATTACGATTCCTTTTTGGGAAAAAGGGAAATTACATGGAAAGATCTATTAGGAGAAGACCTGAATTGGGCATTATCATTTGACAATCTTAAAGAGGCTGATACTACAAAACATGTCCACAGATTGCATCCCTACAAAGGCAAATTTATTCCACAACTTGTTGAATAAAAATGATAAATAAACTTTTATTGCAGTTTTTAGATAAAGCAAAATTACTTAATGCTGAAGTTGAACCAATAAAGGTATTGAAAACTAATACTTTCAAAATAGGTAAAGCTAATATTTTGATTAGAACCGCTTCCGATTTGGGCAAACGATTTTTTTGGAATAAATTATATTAATGCTGAAGAGATATATAATTTGGATAATTCTTTTATTGCCTTTATCTGCGGAAGTATTGATCAAACGGTTTTTATACCAGCAGATATTTTAATTAAACATCTCCCTCAGATTAGCCACGATAGAAATGGCGAATATAAAATCAACTTTTCTAGAGATTTAAATTTAGTATTAAAGGGGAAAAGAAATTTATTGGACTGTAGTGGTTATATTAATAATTGGGATTCGGTTCTAAATTATCAAAATCTAAAAATGGATTCATTAAATCCTGATGAAAGTTTTCATAGTGTACTGCAAGGGAGATTAATAGAAATCGGAAATATTAGAAATTATAAAACATATAGTCCTGATAAAAGTAGAACTTTTAATAAAAAAAACTGATAGAAATTACTACATTAAAAACGTGTCCTCAATTACAGTTTACAGAATATAATTCTGTTAGGAATATCGGCGTTATTTGGTTTAGGGAAGTAAATAACGGTTATTATCCAGAATATGCTTTTGAAGTAGAACTTTCAACTGGCGTGTGGTCTGGTTTTGGAAGATTAGCTTCTCTTCGAGAATACAACTCAAGGTTATATGTTATCACAAACGATGATAAAAAGTTTAATCAAGTTGCCAATAGTTTTCCAGATATTAAAAATAAATATATCCATTTTGTTCCTGATAAAGTAGGTTTGTTATACTCGGCAGAGATTAATCTTATTAGAATGAGAATGGAATTTAACCTTTAATTTATATCGAAGGACAAAAATAAGTATACATAATTCCACGCAATTCACTTTAATAAATGGGCAATAATCTGTATTTATTTAAGTCGTTAACTATAATTAAATACCATGGAGCTAATAAATAAAGAAGAACTAATTTTTAGTATTACAAAAGATTGGATTCAAAAGGAATCTAATCAGTTAATTGGAAGAAAATTGACTGAGTGTGAATTGCATGTAGTTAAGAAATGCATTGAATGGGGATTATTAACTGACATTGATACTGTTTTTAAAACTGCGATTTATGAAGCTATTAAAAATTCCCAACTATAATTAGATACTTCTACTACACGAAACTGCTCGGCAAAGACCAATTAGCTTTGTACTCATTTATTCATTCTTTAAATACAAAATTTGGTACATCAATTTTTGAGTATGTTGCTGTAACATTAGCAAAATTGAACTTTAAAGATGCACAAAGACTTTTATATTGAGTTATAATATTGTTATAAACAAATGATAGACAATTTTAGAAAAGAAAAGATTGCCATTGAGATAATTAAAATTTTAGTCAAAATTCCTGAGTTTATTCCCACTGGCAAATTTCATGATGAGCATAATCCATTTTACAAAGCTTTTTTAAATGATTTTTTAGATAAATTATCTGGCGAAGTATCTGACATTCCATTTTTCATTAGTTTAAGCAGTTGGCTTCATGGATTAAATACAACATTAGGCCAATCTTTTTTTGAAAATGTATCACATATTCTCTCGGGTGGTGAAAAAAAAGAATTCACTTCAAACAGAGGAACTTTATTAAAAATATCTCAAGAGCAAAAAAATGCTATTGCTAATATCGTTACAGAATTAAAGAACAAAGATTTCGTTCCAGATTTAAACAGAGAAAACAAATTAATTTTTCCTCCATCAACAAATACTAATTTAGATGCAAATAGTTTTACAGCCGATGTTTTTATTGAGGAAGAAGATAAAATCATTGCTATCGAACTTAAAACAGTGAAACCGAATGCAGGCGAAATGCGCGGTGAAAAACAAAAAATATTGGAAGCAAAAGCTGCATTGTCTAATAGATTTCGCGGTAAAAAAATCAAGTATTATATAGGGTTCCCATTCGATCCGACAAGCGATACACCTACCGGCTCGGATAAGTGTAGATTTTTGAGATCCATTATTGAAGGTGATAAATATTTTGATTCAGATGAGGTTTTGTTAGCAAGTGAACTTTGGGACTTTTTATCTGAGGACAATAATACAATGGAGTGTATCCTGGGCATAATAAATAAAATTGCCACAAAAGAGTTTATGGAAAATTTCAAATATCTTGGCGATAACACTAATCGTAAAATTAATACTGAAATTTACAAGACGCTATTAAATGATTGGTTTTTATTCCCTGAAATAGAATTGATCAATAATGATTCTGAGATTACTAAAAACTTACACAAGGAAACCAGGGCTCGAAGAATTTATAATCAGTCAATCTTTAAAAATGGAGACTATAATTTTGAAAGATATAATTTTCTCATCGGTTTGATTAAATAACATATTTTGTTTTAAAGAACCGGCATAGAATCGAACTCTGAAATTAATCCCTGTTAAAAATATTCAAGTAGGTAATTAATATGATCAACCCAGAAAAAATTATTTATCCCATCAACATTGAAGATGTTCAAAATGTTGCAGAAGAGGAATTTGAAAGGAAACTAACACCGAAAGAATTACGATTGATCGAAGGTAAAATTGGAGATCATATACATTGGTACGAAGCCATTCTCAACACAATGTATGCATCAAATATCAAACCTAAAACCAAAAGATCCTGAGAAATTGCTGAAAGCAAAGGAAAAGAACGAAGAATTTTTGACAGAACTATGTAAAGGTCGTGAATAAATTTACCAAACAATTCATAGATGAATTTTGCAGCCAAGATGGAAGTAAAATATTATTAAGGGTCTCATAATAGAATATACGTTGAGTTATCTGCTTTAGTGCTTAAACACTAGAAAAGAAGAGCGGGTCATAAATCAATACTATTATGAGACCCTTAATATGAGATAAAATCGTGAAATTAAATTCCTGTTCCGAAACTATTAATTCTCAAATATGATAATTTGATGCTTATACAAGAAATTTGAATTGTTGAGTTTTCGCTTCACTTAACCTAACCTACTGAATTAAAATATTTGTTTATGCATAAGAACAAAATTGCTTATTCCATCAACATCGAAGATATTCAAAACGTTGCCCAACAGGAATTGGGCAGAAAACTTACAAAAGAAGAGCTACAATTGGTTGAAGACAAACTCGGTGATTATGTGGGCTGGTACGAAGCAATTCTCTATGCAATGAATGAATTAAAACTGAAACCATAAAAGACGAGGATAATTTTCATCTATTCCCCTTGCACTTTATATACCCTTTGCGGTGAACTATTTCAGAAATGGATTTTTTATGGAAAAGATAATCTGGGGTGAAACCTTAAGTGTCGGCGTCAGGGTACTGGATGACCAACACAAACAAATCGTCACCATGATAAACTCCCTCATTGAGATGAGTGGCGTAAATATTGATTCTGAGATTATCACCGATGCATTGACAAAAATGACGATGTTCTCCGTAGAACATTTTAAAAAAGAAGAGCAGTATATGCTCGACTATGCTTATCCGGAGTATGAGGCACAAAGAAAACAACACCAGGAATTTAAGAAAAAGACCGTCAATTTCTGCAAGGATACTATGGCCCGGAAAGAGAACGTCCCTGCGGAAATATTTGCGTATTTAAAATCGTGGTGGTTGGACCATATCCTGCAAGAAGACATGAAGTACAAGAAGTATTTTAACGACAGAGGCCTGAAGTGACCGATAACCGGCGTCTCTCCTGTTTTTTCTCTGCATTTTATTCCCCCTGCGGTAAAAATACTTCCACATGAAAACGATTCGCGTTAATTTATCCTCCAACAGTTACAATATCTGCATCGACACGGGTGTCCTTGAAGGAATCGGGGATATCCTGGTGAAAGAAAAAAGTCCCTGCAGGACGCTCGTGATAACGGACAACAATGTCGAAAGGGTTTATGGGGGTATTGTATCCAGAGGTCTTTCACGGAACAAGTTTGACGTCAGACTCATATCCTTAACTCCAGGTGAAGAGCAGAAAACCCTGGAAACGGCATTGATGCTCTACGACGTATGTTTTGATCATAAGCTGGACAGGAATTCCCTTATCGTTGCGCTGGGCGGCGGTGTGGTAGGCGATATTGCCGGTTTTGTGGCCTCAACCTTCATGCGGGGTATCCCCTTTGTTCAGGTACCCACTACACTTCTAGCGCAAGTCGATAGCAGTATCGGCGGCAAGGTGGCCGTGAACCATCCGAAGGGGAAAAATATGATTGGGTGTTTTTATCAACCCAGGGCAGTCTTTATCGACACCGACACACTCACAACTTTACCGGCGGTGGAACTTGTGGCGGGGCTTGTGGAGGTGATTAAATACGGAGTCATCCGTGATGCAGCGTTATTTGAATTTATAGAAAATTCCCTGTATGACATATTACAATTGAATCCCCACGCCCTTCTGAAAATCATAGCCACATCCTGTCAGATCAAGGCAAATGTTGTAGAAGAGGATGAAAAAGAGATGCACCTGCGTGCCATACTGAATTATGGACATACCATTGGCCATGCAATCGAGACGCTCACCGGGTATAAAAAATACCGGCACGGAGAGGCGGTAGCCATCGGTATGTTGTATGCCGCGAAGATTGCTATGGAAATGAAATTAACCGGCGACACGGTGCTTGAACGCCAGCTTTCATTAATCAGGCGGCTGGGATTACCGCTTCAAACGGGATTAAAGCCTGGAGATATTGTGAAAACATTGTATACTGACAAAAAGGTTGTTTCGGGTAAACTTCGGTTTATCCTCCCCCTGAAAATTGGTGAGGTTATCATATCGGATCAGGTAACCGAAGAGATTTTATACCGCGTATTAAAAAATCCCTTTAGCTGACAGCAACGAAAGGAAACCGTATTGACTGAATTTGAAGCCCTCTTGCGATTACATATGACAAAGGGGATCGGGATACGGACATATAAAGTACTTGTGGAGAGATTTGGATCCCCGGAGGTAATCCTTGATGCATCCAGGGCGGAATTAGAGGCAGTCCACGGCGTCGGCCCAAAACTCGCAACTGCCATCATAGAAGAATCGAGAAATATCGATGTTGCAGCCGAAATAAAACTGGCCGGTGAAAAGGGCGTTCATATCCTTCCGTATACCAGTGAGCAGTATCCAAAACACCTCAAGGCAATTTACGATCCGCCGCTCGTTCTCTATGTCAAAGGCAACATCCTTAAAACCGATATCCTTGCCCTTGCCATTGTGGGTGCGCGTCGCTGCACCTATTATGGCCTCTCACAGGCGGAACGATTCGCCAGGCTTCTTGCGCAGAAGGGACTTTGCATTATCAGCGGCATGGCACGCGGGATAGACGCCGCCGCACACCGGGGCGCCATCAGTTCCAACGGGCGCACCATTGCAGTGCTTGGCTGTGGTCTGGGAGTGATTTATCCCCGGGAAAATATCGAACTGGCAGAGCAAGTCGCTCAGCATGGCGCCCTCGTATCTGAATTTCCTATGAATACACCGCCCGATTTTCGCAATTTCCCCCCGAGAAACAGATTGATCAGTGGTTTATCGCTGGGGGTGCTTGTGGTCGAATCATCATTAAACAGCGGCTCACTGATAACCGCCCAGTGGGCGCTCGAACAGGGGAAAGAGGTCTTTGCCGTTCCTGGCAATATTGACAACATTTACAGTCGGGGCACACACAAACTGATAAAAGAAGGCGCCAAACTCGTTGAGGATATTTCTGACATCATTCAGGAGCTTGGTCCGGTGGCAGAGGCATTGGACATTGCCGATACGCCCGTAACAAACGATCCACGAAGTCTGTCGCTGAACTCTCAGGAAAAAAAGATATTCTCACTCCTCTCCAGCAGTCCTAAAGACATCGATGAAATTATACGCATCGCACAGCTTCCTACCTCAGTTGTCTCAAGCACCCTGATGATCCTTGAAATAAAAAAATTGGTAAAACAACTCTCTGGCAAGAGATTTGTCAAGGCGTAGTCATTAAAAACACTTCCTTATAAAAATTTATTTTCTATGAGTAATAAATTTATATCCATTGGCATTTTTATTGCCCAACTATACATTGAAATTTAATTTGTTAACGGCTGTTCTTCGTTTTCTCCGGAAGCTACTATGGCGTTAATCTTTAAAATTGGCATATTTACAGGGGAAACAACGCCTATACAAATGAATAACGGTGGCGTTTGTAGAGAGTCAGAAAGCAGGGATAATCCAGGAATATAGAACCTGCTGTCTAAAATTCTGGATAAACACAAAGATTTAAAATAAAAATGGAACAGAGTAGGAAAAATATTTTTCAATAAAAATAGTTTATGTCACAGGAGGAAACTATGTGCACGCCGTTGCAATAATTTTCGGGAGTATTTTATTTGGTGGCTAAGTAGAGTTTGCAAATATGTAATATCCGGAAAGGGGGATGAATATTAATGAATCTTATAAAATGGAATAGAACAGGTCCTTTGGATAGCCTTACCCATATCCAGCGAGAGATGAGCGATTTACTGGATATTTTGAGCTCCACACCTCAAAGGGAGGGCTATGCCGGCGAGGAATTTCCGCCAATTATTGTATCTACAAATGCAGATAATGTTTTTGTCCGCGCTGAAATTCCCGGAATCAAGATCAACGAGTTGGATGTACAGGTTGTAAACGATGTGTTAACCATAAAAGGCGAAAGAAAACCTGTCGCCGCCACGGTAAAGACCACCTATTTACGCAGGGAAAGGGACTATGGAACGTTTGCCCGTTCTATTGTGCTGCCAGAAAAGGTCGATGTGGAAAAAGTGGCGGCCTCGTATAAAAATGGCGTTCTCTTGGTGCAACTACCAAAGGCCGCCGAGATTAAACCGAAGCAGGTTATGATTAAAAAATCGTAGTGAGAAAGGAGATTGCTGTTATGGAAACAAAAGAATATCCGGCCGTAGAAAAAAAGAAGATCGCACCTGACAAGTGCATTGTAACCGGGAAAGGGGACTGGTATTTTCCTTTCTCCGATATTTATGAAACCCCGGACAACTTTACTATCTTGATAGATATGCCGGGTGTGGGCACTGAGAATATAACCATTGATATGAGGGATAACGAATTGGTCATTAATGGTGAAGTTTCCCAGGAGGCGTATACCGATGAAAAAGTACTGTACAGTGAGTACAATATCGGACATTACCATCGGCACTTTGTCGTCTCAGACGCCATTAATAGAGATAAGATTGAGGCAAAGATGTCTGACGGTGTCCTGACTCTTAGCTTACCCAAGGCAGAGCACGTTAAGCCGCGGAAGATTACAGTCAAGACAGAATAAATCTATAACCTTTTGCAGGAGGCATCATGGATGAGGTAGTCCTGCCGTGGAGTGACACACAAATGATGATAATTGTGGATAAAGCAGAATGCGTCGGCTGTGAGGAATGCCTGCATGTTTGCCCGGCAAAATCTATCCTGATGAAAAGTGAAAAGGCAGATATTGTGCAACACAGATGCGACCAATGTGAGCGATGCATCCCTGTTTGCCCTGTAAAGGCAATCAAGATTGTTTCAGTGCAATTAAAATGAGGTGATATTTAATTTCTATGAATATTGTTATTGAGAGGAGATAAAAAATGGCAGAAACGACTTTATTTTGTCAGATTAATACTTCGGCGACGGGTCCGGCGGATACGGCAAAGAAACACGTGCCTGTGATTTCGGTACAGGGGGTTCCAAAGGTGGGACAGCCCTTTACGGTAACGATTAAGGTGGGAGAGGCTCCTCATGTGATGGAGAACGGCCATTTCGTTCAGTTTGTAGACCTCTATAGCGGGCACATCTATATTTCACGTGTGGATTTTACTGCGGAGCTCAGTAAACCCGAAGCAACCCTGACCGTTGTTTTGCATCACGAAGGGAAAAGGACGCTCCGTGCATTTAGCCGCTGCAATCTCCACGGTATCTGGGAAGGGACAAAAGAGGTGGAGGTAACCAAGTAATTTCATCTCGTGAATATTCAGTAAAGGAATTTTTTATGACAAGAGTAAAAACTTTTACTTCGCCGCTACGAATGTTTCATGTTCATAATGAGCTCGTAGAGCTGGATAAATCGGTGAATGACTTTTTACAGCAAAACAATATAAAGAAGGTAATTTCGGTCTGTGATAGCACCACGATCACAAATGGCGGGACGATGGGTATTATCCGTGTCCTTACCTATGAAGAATAAGATTTTTGACTGTACTCTTCATGCGCAAGTTTATAAGGAAATGAGAAACGCCTTTGTCTTCGCCTTGTGTCGAATTTAAAAAAAGGGAGAGAAAAATATGTACAGGACAAAATTATTTGCAGCGTCATTTGCAGTCGTTGCAGGAGCAATTATCTATTTTTTGGGAATTTCCGCTTTACAAGCGGCCGACATCGATGCAAAGAAAATATACATGACCCATTGCAAGACCTGTCATGGTGAGAATGGCCACCCCACGGATCTTGGGCAGGGATTGGGTGCGCGGGAGTTTGCCAATGCGGAATGGCAGGCAAAGACTACGGACGAACAAATCATCAAGCAAATTAATAACGGTACGCCGGAAAAGATGATGCCGTTTAAGGACAAACTGACTAATGAAGAGATTATGGCATTGGTTTCTGTAATCAGGGGTTTTGGAAAGAAATAAATCCTGTGTTTGTCCTTTAATAGAGGGTTCCCAGGAAAATTTCTTTCTCTGTTTTTAAGAAAGTACTGTTATGAGTAATTGGGAAAAGGCTGTGATCTATGTAACCCCCATTTTTATCATTGCGGGTTTGTGTTCCTTTTCCACAACTGTTTGCGGACAGGAGGACGAGGGGATTGACGCAAAAAGCCTGTTTGAATACCACTGCGCTACCTGTCACGGTGCGGATGGTAAAGGAACGAAAAGAGGTCGTGAGTTGAAGGCCCCAAATCTTGCAGATGCCGGCTGGCATGTCACAAAAACAGACGAGGAGATATTAAATTCCATCACGAATGGCAAGAACAAGATGCCCCGGTGGAGCGATAAACTAAACCCGGAAGAGATACAAGTCCTGGCCAAATATGTGAGAAAACTTGCTCCGAAAAAGAGGTCATAACTCCCTCGTTTTCGCGTTTTTTTCGACTTGTACAAATTATCCGAAAGGAAATCTATAAGGAATGAAGAGAATTGGGGTGCTAACAGGCGGCGGCGATTGCCCCGGGCTGAATGCCGTTATCCGCGCCATTGTGAAATCTGCTTCTGTAAAATATAACTACGAGGTGGTTGGGATTGAGGATGGCTTTGACGGCCTTGTGTTACCAAACAAAACACGGGTATTAACACCGTGGAGCATTCGCGGAATCCTGACAATTGGTGGGACGATTTTGGGTACAACCAACCGTGCGAATCCCTTTGAATATAAGGTCACAAAAGACGGAAAGTCCGAGGTGCGAAATGTCTCACAGGAAGTGATAAAAAAAGTCCGATCGCTGGGCCTGGATGCCCTGATTGTCATCGGAGGCGATGGTTCTCTCCACATTGGCTGCGAGTTATTCAAGATGGGCTGCCCGGTTGTTGGTGTTCCGAAGACGATCGATAATGACATCCTGGCAACGGATGTCACTTTTGGATTTAATACCGCTGTGCAAACAGCGACTGAGGCATTGGATCGATTGCACACCACGGCGGAAAGTCATCACCGGGTAATGGTAGTAGAGGTAATGGGACGTTATGCGGGTTGGATTGCCTTGAAAACCGGGATTGCCGGGGGCGCTGACGTGATCCTCATCCCGGAAATCCCCTTTGATATGGGAAAAGTATGTCAGAAGATCGCCGAACGCAAAAAAGCCGGCAACAGGTCAAATATTGTGGTTGTAGCTGAGGGGGCAGTGCCCATTGGCGGTAAAGTTTCAATATTGTGTGATTCCGCGCTGGATGGCAGCGCAGAACGCCTCGGCGGAATTGGACACAAGGTCGGCAGTTGTATTACTGAAGCGGAGGTACGCGTTACTGTCCTGGGACACGTGCAAAGGGGCGGCTCGCCCTGCGCCTTTGATCGTATCCTTTCGACTCAATTTGGCGCGTCAGCGGTGGACTTGATCGCTGAAAAGAGACTTGGAGAAATGGTTTGTTTAAGGGGGCAAAGGATCGAATCTGTCCCCTTGAGCGAGGTTGCTAAGGGTCAGAAAAAAGTTCCAACCGAAGAAGGATTGGTAAAAACAGCAGAATCTATAGGAATTAATTTCGGACGATAAGGCTGACGAAATGTGCTCGTTCGGAGCAGGAAGGTATCTTTTTTAAATATGAAATACATCATCATCGGTAATGGGGTTGCAGGAACTGAAGCGGCTAAGAATATCCGGGGAAGAGACCCGATGGCAGAGATATTGATTTTTACGCAGGATCATTATCCTTTTTACTCCAGACCCAGGATACCTGAGTACCTGGCGAAAGAGGTCACAGTCGAGGAGATTTACGTATATAAGCTTGAATGGTATCATAAAAACAGAATCCAGGTGTATCTCAGCTCTGCAACAAAAAGCATCGATCCTAAGGGCCGAAAGATCGTTCTTGCCGATGGATCAGTTTTTGCCTATGACAAGCTGTTATTAGCCACAGGCAGCAGTGGCGCCCTCCCGCCAATTGAAGGGATTAAGGCTGCCGAAGGTGTTTTTACATTGCGGTCGGCAGAAGATGCAACGACCATTATGCGGCACCCGGCAGACACAAAGAATGTGACTCTCATTGGGGGAGGTTTGCTCGGACTTGAGGCAGGAAATGGTCTGAGAAAACTGGGCTATACGGTAACCGTTATAGAACTTTTCGATCGGCTGCTTCCCAGGCAACTGGATGCAGAAGGCGCCGCAATTTTACAGAAACAGATGGAAGAGATGGGGCTCAAATTCATCCTGAACGCCAAATCCAAATCCATTAAAGATGAAGGCCATACAAAAATTCTCGAATTAGCCGACGGAAAGAGTATCACAAGTGATTTTATCCTCGTTTCTGCAGGTATTATACCAAATACCCTTTTAGCCAAAACGGCAGGAGTGTCAGTGAATAAAGGCATCCTTGTGAACGATCGTATGGAGACGAATGTCCCCGACATATATGCTGCCGGGGATGTGGCAGAGCATAAAGGCAGGATATACGGAATCTGGCCGGCCGCACACAGACAGGGGGTCGTTGCCGGCGTCAACATGGCCGGTGGCAATGAAATATATACGGGGACAGTACCGTCCACGACTCTAAAGGTCGTAGGCGTCCGCCTTACCTCAATGGGTGACATTCTGACAGAGGATAAAACTATTGAACAGGTTAAAGGAAAGAATCCTGATAAGAATATCTATAAAAAGCTCTTCATCAAAGATGGGAGGATCGTGGGGGCGGTTTTCCTTGGAGACGTAAAGAATGCGTATGAGATAGAAAAACTCATGGAAAATAAGGTAGACGTGGGTAACTATAAAGAAAAATTATTGGAACCTGATTTTGATATGAAAAGCATACTAAAATAATCGTAGCGCTTTAGCTTTTTAAAAAACCGTATGTTTGCATACAGTCGCATACAAAGAAATACGCAGCGCGGATGGTTTATCGTTCGACTGAGCGTTCGTCTGAGCTCACGACGAAGTCCCCCGCACAAGCCGACCACAAGGGTTCGGAGCTACATTTTCAAAAAACTAAAGTGTTACAAATAATCTAAAAATGGATTTTACAAAACCAATCGAAATTTCCCTAAGGGTATGTAACTTACTCGCTATCAACATTGTTGCTTTTTCGTTTAATATCATATATATCCCCTTTAACTGAAGGTCTGTTGATTATGGATATATTTTTAAAGAAATTTATCGACTGCCTGAAATTTTTTCCTGATAAATCACAGATAAATTCTGTATTAGCATTTTGTCTGCTTGGTGTCGGTATAATTGCTGCAGTACTTATTCTCACTGTGCTTGGTAAAACCAATCCTCCCAAACATTCGGGTTTGTTCAGACGTGTGCATCGCATATGCGGATATATTTTTTTCGCCTTCTATCTATTTATTTGCTCCATAATGTTTCAAAAACTCATGGGATTTACGATGCTGCCTCCAAAGGCAACAATTCATTCTTATATTGGGATTATTATTTTCCCGATGATAATTGCTAAGATATGCATCGTCAGATTTTATAGAAAGTTTTATACAAGCTTACCGATTTTCGGCATGATTATTATCAGCGTCACATATTTACAGATTCCATTGTATGCCGGATTAGACATATTTACCGCAATGAAAAACCACGATGCAACCCTTTTTAATAATGAAAGACTTGTTTGGTTGGAGAAGAAAATTGGCCAAGAGATCGCTTGTAGTGAATATTCTATCTGCCCTCCCGCGAAAGAGGCCTTTCCGTATGCCGCAGCAGAAGCTTTTTGGAAAAATTATGTATTGTGTCCTCATTCAAAGGATTCAGAAATTTTACCGATGGGATATTTTGTTAAGAATCAGGTGGCCGACTGTAGTGGAAAGGCAGATGGGAAAGTAGATGAATGGATGCCAAGATGGGAATGAGTGTCATTTTAGAAAAGGAAGGGCGTTATGTGTGTTGAATTGTTTAGTCTGCGTGACAAAGTTGCATTGGTAACAGGCGCTGGTAAAGGATTGGGCAAGTCGATGGCCCTGGCGCTCTCTGAATCTGGCGCCCATGTAGCCGTAGTAAGCCGGACACGATCCGACATAGAAGCGACGGCCAGAGAAATTCAGGAATGCGGCGTAAAGTCGGTGCCCATAGTTGCTGATGTTACAAAAGAAGATGACGTGGCAAAGATGGTGGAAAAGGTTTTGAGTGAATTGAAAACCATTGATATCCTCGTTAATAACGTCGGTACCTATCTCTTTAGCCACTGCCTTGAATCTTCTTTAGAGGAATGGCATAAAATACTTGAGGTAAATCTTACCAGCACATATCTGTGCTCAAAAATTGTGGGTAAACACATGGCCGGAAAACAGCGTGGGAAAATTATAAATGTCAGTTCTGCCCTGGGAGCATTTGGAGTAAGCGGTTCCTCTGCCTATTGTGCCAGCAAGGGGGGCGTGATTCAATTGACAAGGTCACTGGCCATCGAATGGGCAAAGTACAATATTATGGTAAATTCCATTGCCCCTTATTCAATGGAGACGGAGATGACCAAAACTATGCTGGAAGATGAAAAGATTAAAAAAGCCATTATTTCAAAGATACCTTTGAAGAGGGTTGGTAAGCCCTCGGACCTTTCCGGTGTAGTCGTATTCCTCGCATCAAAGGCATCAGATTATATTACCGGACAGGTCATATTTGTGGACGGAGGTTATTCTGTACAATAAAAATCCGATTTCCTTTATATTTACTATTTGATAAAAAATATTTTGACACGTTTAGCAAAAAAAGTAGCGCCGACCCCTTGTGGTCGGCTAATATCGGGGGATAAACCACCCGCGCTACACATTCAGATTTTTTCGGGTTAGGAGGTTTGACGATATGAGCAGGGCAAAAGTTACAAAATATGTTTCAGGATGCTTGGTTTCATTATTTTTGATGACTCAGGGAATCCAGGGCAGCGATCGCCCGGAATTTCCTTTAGGAGAAAAAACACAGGGGATTCGAAGTGCCGATATTTCAAAGTTCCCGCCTATTGGTCTCTTGCCTCCTGTGGCAATTCCAGCGGATAATCCGCAAACCCTGGCAAAGATTGAATTGGGCAAGAAACTCTATTTTGATCCTCGTCTCTCTGGAAACAACTGGATAAGTTGTGCTACGTGTCACAACCCAACCCTTGGCTTTGCTGACGGATTGCCCAGAATGCTGGGCGGCCCTGCATCCAGGGAGGGCGGTCGAAATTCTCCCACAATCATTAACTGCGCCTATAATGAATTCCAGTTCTGGGATGGTCGTGCAGCTACCCTGGAAGAACAGGCGTTGGGTCCTATCCAGAATCCTAACGAGATGTTTGAGACGTTGGACAATGTAGTGAGGAAGCTAAGCGGAATCCCCGGATATGTCGCGGCGTTTAAAGAGGTCTTTGGGACGGGTGTAACTGCTGACGGTATAGCAAAAGCCATCGCCGCCTTTGAACGCACGATAGTGTTTGCAAATTCACCTTTTGACCGGTATATGCAAGGTGACGTGAATGCCATGAGTGAATCGGCAAAGCGGGGTATGGATTTATTTAACGGTAAAGCGGAATGTATCAAGTGCCATAATGGTCCTAATTTTGCTGACAATAAGTTTCACAATATCGGTGTGCCGGCAGACGGCCCGCTCAAGGAAGATCTTGGACGGTATAACGTTACCAAGAATGATGCCGATAAAGGGGCATTCAAAACACCCACCTTGCGGAATATTACCGAAACAGGCCCCTACATGCATAATGGATTTTTCCCAACGTTGTTTGAGGTGGTACAGTTTTATAACGGGGGCGGAGGACGGAGTGAAAATAAGAGTGCTGACATTCATGCCCTGCGTTTAACCGGACAGGAAGTCAACGACCTCATTGAATTTATGAAGGCATTAACCGGTGAACTGGTTCAAATCAAATACGACTCAGTACCCGTTGCATATCCCAGTTTACCGACGGACTTTTAAGCTGTGAATATTACTTTAAAATCATTCATGAATCGTCTGGAATCTTTACCGGAGAAACCACCCATTGGTGTAATAAATAAATTCGTGATGGAAATGGACGGAAGACAGTCTCCTATTGAGGAATATATTAGCTTCCCAGATCAGGGATACAAGCGGAGCGTCGTTCATATCAGCAGTAAGTGTGAAGTGGCGGTTTTGTGCTTTAAAAAGGACATTTCCGTTTCGGCCTCCCGGATTCCTTCCCTTCTGCGAAGGAGACACGGCATGTGTAAACTATAGTAAACGAATTAAATAAGTTGACATTGAGTACCTGTCATTCCGAGCGAAGCGAGGAATCTTAAGATTTCTCCTTTCAGTCGAAACAAGGATTTCTCAGTCGCGCTGCTTCTTCACGAAATGACAGTTTTCTTTTTCGTTGACTATAAATGCCTTCGGAAAAGGCAGAGAACCAGGTTTAGAATAGGAGAATGACACTGCATGAAATATGAAAACTTTAATGACACCGAGGCGTTGAAGATTGCCATGAACACCGAGGCCGAAGGTCTCGAATTTTACTCAATTCTCATGAAAAGCGCCATCGACGAAAAGACCAAAGAGATTTTTTCGAAACTTGCCGCCGCTGAAAAAAAGCATCTGGCACTCTTTCAAGAGATTTATTCCGAAATAACTTCTCCGGCAAATCCGGTACAAGGGTGTGAGGACTATACCGTAGACCTGTATCTAAAGAATTTGGTAGATACAGGCATATTTGCAAAAAAAGGGGAAGCAGAGAGGCTTGCAACAGAAACAAAGACGGATGTCGATGCGCTGAAGATCGGCATTCAGGCGGAAAAGGATTCCATTCTTTACTATAGCGAGGCCGCAAAAAACACTAAATACAAGGGAGGGAAAAAAGCATTCAAAAAATTGACAAACGAGGAGAAGAAACACTTAAATTTACTGGTGGAACATTTGAAAACACTTGAAGGAAAAGGAGGCGAGATATGAAACAAGCAATAGTAAAATATGTAAGGATGTTGTTGGTGATGTTTGCAGTGATGTCTGTGTCCGTAGGGGTATCCTACGCACAGGAAAAGAAAACGGTGAGTACCAGTTATGCGCCCGTAAGCATAACAGAGCCATTTAGTGAGATTATGTCCCGAACGAAGGCCGCCAAGTCAGAGGTGATGAAGCGCCATATGGAACTGCTCAAGGAACGTTACGACTTGAGCAAACGCTCATCCAAAGGTGTAACCATGTCACGGGGGAAACCCATTCAGGAAGGTGTGCGAGTTAAGCTCCCTAAAGATGTGACCTGGGAAAATCTGGCAACAATGACTCCGGAAGATATCCGTGAAAAGGGCCTTTTTCCAAAAGGGTTTATGCCGCTTCCTCACCCTAATCATCCGGATGGAGGCATGGTCTTCCCAAAGTTTCATATCGAGGAAATCAAGAATCAAGAGAAACGTGACCTCACCCGCTTTGACCTCGATTTTGACTTGCCGGACCATTTTTTGCCAGAGTTTCCTCCGCCAATCTATTTGACCACACGGCCTGATTTGGGTGACGTCTCCCAGGGTAAGGTGGTAACCATTGAAAACTATTATGCGTTGTTCAACGGAATACTGAATCCAAAACAGATTGAGGGGTTAAGGCTGCTGGTAACGCCGTTTCCGCAACAACAGTTCAATCAAACCGAAGACCGACGCTCGGAGGAGCCAAGCCGCGGAGTTACCTGCTTTGATTGCCACGTGAACGGACACACCAATGCCACGACCCATCTGGTCGGTGATATTCGCCCCCAGGAATTTCGGCATCGTCTCGATACCCCTACCCTGCGCGGGGTAAATATCCAGAGGTTATTTGGCTCACAGCGGGCGCTGAAAACCATCGAAGACTTTACGGAGTTCGAACAGCGCGCTGCATACTTTGACGGAGACCCGGTTATTGCGACCAAAAAAGGTATCAGCATCCTCGAACGGGGAAGTCAGGTGCATTTTATGGCTGAGGTTGAGGAGCTATTAGACTTTCCCCCTGCTCCTAAACTGAACATCTATGGTATGCTGGATCCGAAAAAGGCCACAGAGAGTGAGTTGCGGGGACAGGATCTGTTTTTTGAGAAAGCCAGATGTTCTATTTGCCATCAACCACCCTATTATACCGATAACCTCATGCACAATCTGAAAGTGGAGCGCTTCTACAGACCGCAAATGATAAATGGACTTATGGCCAGCGCCGACGGGCCCATCAAGACATTTCCTCTGCGCGGCATCAAGGAATCACCACCGTATTTACATGACGGAAGGTTATTGACCCTGGAGGACGCAGTTGAATTCTTTAATCTGATTCTTGAGATCAATCTCACAAAACAGGAAAAAGAGGATCTGGCGGCATTCCTGAAGACTTTATAGTTATTAGCACCAGAACAAAATTAATTCGTTTGAATATGCAGGAGAATGTGACTATGCTTGACAGACGTGAATTTTTAGCGATAACAAGCGCAGGGGGGGCTGCACTGTTATTTGGTATACCGAACCCTTTATATGCATCAACACCACAAAAGGAGGAAAAAGTCGTGTCGTACACTGCAAAGGATTATTCGAAACTCATCGGGATGGAAGGATTCAGCGAAACACTTTTGAAAAACCACTTCACACTCTACCAGGGTTACGTGACAAACACCAATAAGGTACTTGATACCCTCGGCCAGATGTTGAAAGACGGAAAGACTGCCACCCCGGAATTTGCCGAGTTGAAACGGCGGCTCGGATGGGAATTCAACGGGATGCGGCTCCATGAATATTATTTTGAAAATCTTGGGAAAAAGGGTGCTCTTAACAAAGAAGGTGCACTTGCCAAAAAGATGACAGAGGAGTTTGGCAGTTACGAGATGTGGGAGAAGGACTTTAAGGCGGTAGGAACTATGCGGGGCATCGGATGGGCTGTGCTCTACCAGGATACCGCCAGCGGGAGGCTTATCAATTTCTGGATAAATGAGCATGATGTATCTCACCCGACGGGTTGTAATCCGCTCCTGATTATGGATGTGTTTGAGCATGCCTTTATGCTTGATTACGGCCTCAAGAGGGCGGACTACATTGAGGCTTTTTTTAAGAACATTGATTGGACTGCCGCTGAAGCAAGACTGAAATAAGACAGACTAACCCTGTCAGGGTTCAAAACCCTGACAGGGTTAACTCATAAATTTCGCGCTTCGGATTGTGTCTTTTCCGACTCGTTCGGAATAGGAATTTTATTTGAAAAGTAAGGGCGAAGCATTTACTATAATTGGCATAAATGTGTTCATACTCAAATTGGTAAATGCTTCGCCCCCACTAGAATTTTTCAAAAATTAAATTGTTGCCTGTTTTGTAATCGGGCGGGACAGAATTGATAAACAAACGGAAGGAGGAGAAAATGAGGAAAATAGGGATATTCATGGTAATGATGGCTATTTTTAATATTCTTCACATTACTCAGTCATTTGCCCAGAAGGGAGTGCAGTGGAAAGGCGGAGGCGGCTGGGGAGCGGGAACGCCATACAATAGGATGTATGACCCAAAGACTGTTGAGACCATCAACGGTGAGGTAGTCAGCGTGGATCTCATTACCCCTAAGAAGGGGATGGGCTACGGCGTACATTTGACGGTAAAAACGGCAAAGGAAACCCTTTCCGTCCACTTAGGGCCGGGATGGTACATTGAAAACCAGGACACCAAAATCAAGCCGAAGGATAAGGTAGAGATTACGGGATCGAAAATTACACTCGAAGGCAAACCAGTCATCATCGCTGCCGAAGTAAAGAAAGGTGATGAAATACTGAAACTGCGGGACGAAAAAGGATTTCCCCTCTGGAGTGGCTGGAGAAGACGCTAGTTTGGCGCTAATTTGTACCAAGGAATTTTAACTTCTTCCCTAATCTTTCCCTTTACGTGGAAAGACAGGAAGGCACAGTTATCGAATGCTGATGTAACCTGTGCCCGCCCAATTACAGAACAGGTAACATTTTAGCATTTTGAAAAGCCATATTTTATCTGTAATCTGCATGAAAAAAAACGTAGTGCGGGTGGTTTATCGTTCGGCTGAGACCTCGGCGGGAGCTCGGTCAAACGATCACGACGAAGTGCCTCGCACTTCATACTTCGATTTATTCGGGACGGGAAAGGACTATTCAAGGGTTAAGATTGCACAAGGATGTAAATGAGATAGTGTGATTTTATATCCAAAATACCGGCGTAATAGACTGACAGCCCATCGTGCCGGGGATAATTTAATGATCGGTCTAATTAATGTTAGCCAAAAATCCATTACTATGAAAATACATTCCTTATTCATCGCAATAGCCAGCACATTGTTTCTCGCGTTTTCCGTAACGGCACAAAATCCAAACAAAAAAGCCGAGGCGGAACTTTTTGCCTCAAGCGAGCATTCTGTTGGCAATATTGCTTTTACCCCTGAAGGGGACTTGGTGTATAGTCATCATCCTTTCTTTTCACCCAAATACCGGGTGGTAAAATATGACGTGAAAACCAAGAAGACAGAACCATTTCCAAACGAGGAGTGGAATACACCTAGCGAAACGCACGATCACTTTCTGTCTTCCGTTTTGGGCATCCGAAATGATTCTAATGGAATCGTTTGGATGTTGGACATGGGACATCGTAATAACGTGACACCTAAAATTGTCGGATGGAACACACGGACTAATAGACTTGAGAAAATATACTATATCCCAGCACCCGCGACGCTTCCGACTTCGCAACATAATGATATGGTAGTTGACGAGGATCATGGGGTTTTCATTATCGCCGATGAAGGGATAGCAAACGGAGGGGATGGCAGTCAGGCTGGAATCGTGACGGTGGATATGAAGTCAGGAAAAGTTCGCAGGCTATTGACGGGCCATCGCACCACCATCCCCGAATCACAGCCAGCGGTTGTGGCAGGGAAAACACTGTCTTCGGGAAAAGCTCCATTGTTGGTGGGAGCTGATGGAATTACCGCCGACAAAAACAGTGAATGGCTATATTACACACCATTGAATGGAACGAAGGTCTATCGAGTAAAAATCGAAAATTTGATAAATGAAAAGCTGTCAGAAGAGGAATTGGACAAGCGAATTGAAATATATTCGTCTAAACCAAATAATGGAGGGTTGAGTATTGATGAAAGCAATAACTTATATCTCACTGCCGTTGAATCTAATAGCATAGCGGTTATATTGGCAGAAGATAAATCTGTGCAAACTCTTGTGCAGAATGAGAATATGTTGTGGCCTGACGGAGTCAGCTATAATTCAGTAGATGGATACATGTATGTTTCTGCCTCTCAGATTCATCTTGGCGACATTTTTAACGATGGAGTTGATAAAACCACGCATCCATTTTATATATTCAGATTCAAGCCGATATCAAAAGGGATTGCGGGAAGATAGCTTAAAAAATGGCTAACAAGGCGCTGCACCAAACGGGCTCCCGCGTCACGCCTCCCTGCTGTCGTTCGCTCCTTGCAGGAGTTGCGCCACGGGCAGCCGTGAGTGAGCTTGGACGTTAAACGGTAAAATACTGACACGAATTGCAACATAGAATTTTGGCAAAGCGCCGATGATGATTTGGATTACTATGAAAAATACGACCAGAATATTATTGTCAAAACAATCCTTGATTATTGAGAGTAGTATCTAAAAAAATATTTTGACACATTTAGCAAAAAATGTAGCGTCGACCCCTTCCCCGGTCGCTGTCGGAAACAAGCGTGATCGGCCAAAGGCGGAGGACTTCGTCGTGATGGTTCGACAGGCTCACCATGCACGGGTGCTACATCTTGAGGCTTGTTAAAGGCTCAGACGAGCGCTCAGTCGAACGATAAACCGGCCGCGCTACACATTTCTGATTTATTCGGTTTAGTCGTCATGTTGCCTTAGCAACACCCAGAAACAATGAAAATTAGCCTTTTTGCTTGATAATGATGGTGTATTGATAGTTACGCAATATTTGACGACCCTATTTTTGAGTTAGGGAAAAAGGCCCACCCCCTTCACCCCCGCCGGCGGGGGACAGACACTGCCCCCCCTCAATGAGGGGGAATCAAGGGGGAGGAATTTTACGGTCAGTCGTCATGTTATCTTGACAACACCCTGAACAATGAGAATTGAGTTTTTTCTGTATTATAGTGCAATATTGTTATTTATGTGATTTCGGTCTTATTTTCGAGTCAGGTATTTTCTCGAATACTTTCAGAAGTATGGATGTAACGACTATGGACAAATCAAGAATCAATCTGGTGATAGATACCTTAATGTTTCTCTGTGTGATGGCAATGACGGGTATCGGGCTTCTTATGAAGTTTGTCCTGTTACCCGGCAAAGAGACTCCGGCAGTTTACGGGAGAAAGGTGGAATTGTTCATGTGGGGTATGGATCGCCATCAGTGGGGAACGATTCATCTTATCATCGCCTTTGTCTTCCTGGGCCTCCTCACGCTCCACATACTCCTCCACTGGAAGATGATCCTGTCATTCTACTGCAGACTAATAGGGAACAGGACTGCTAGGCGCGTCATTGCCGTATTGATCGTCATTGCTTGTCTGTTTTTTATAACCTTTCCATTTGTTGTAAAACCGGAAGTGCATGAAATGGAGCACAAAGGAAGGCGTTAACGTGGATTGGAAAAAGACACGCTGTGAGAAAATCACGATTCAACGAATTTTTTATAAAGCATAATGATCTCGATACGACCGGATTTGAGAAATGGGTTTTTTACCCGGGCATGTTATTTCTCGACCAGGAGAAATGGTGGGAAATCGGGGGGATTCGTCGGCATCTCCATGAAGGTTTGGATTTCTGTTTTTACCGTGACAAGACAGGGCAGGATTACGGACTGACTGAGAAAACAAAAGTCCCCGTAATGTATGATGGAGAAGTCGTTTGCATTGAGGATGATTTCCTGGGGAAATCGGTATTCGTGAGCCATGCCATCCATGATAATTGTGGGAACAGGCTTTATACAATTTATGGTCATACGAGTCCCTATCATGGCGTTACTATTGGAGAGGTTTTCCGGGAAGGAGATACGATTGCTGCAATTGCAGATACGCGTGAGAAGAGCACACAGATTGCGCCTCATTTGCATATCTCTGTGGCGTGGCTGTCGAAAGACTTTCCTCCTGAAAAGCTTAACTGGAAAACAATGAGTGACAGCAGCATCGTAACCCTTTGTAATCCGCTTGAGTTTGTTTTTTGTAAATATAAAGTTGAACAGCGGTGTCTGCTTTTGTAAGGGAACTCATTGCTGTCCAAATTAGCTGAGAGGCCCAAGTATAGACCATGAATTTATTGACATTTTGGACAAGTTGTCGCTATAAAAAGCAGTTCAATGTGCCAGCGATCCCCTTCGACAAACTTATGCTGGAGAATTAAACACCTATTCTACGCTTATGCCTGACGGTGATTTTTTTTATCAAAATGCATGTGGCAATTAAAAATGCCCTGAAGGAAGAAATTGCAATTATGGAGCAGGGAGGATAAAAAAATGTACTCTGAATGCAGCGTTGGGGTTTTGCGGTTGATTACGTGAACTTTTGATATTACAATTGCTCTATTGATTAATCGGGAACTTTCAGGATAGCACAAAAGGTATAGAGACAGGGGTAATTCCAAACACAACGTAATTTCGTGGCAAAAATTCGTGAATAGGTGTAAATGAACATTCTCCTCATAGACCCGCCCTTTTATCGGTTTTTTAATTACTATAATCGATATTTCCCTTTGGGATTAAGTTATCTCTCCTCAACGCTAAAAAAGGCCGGGCATCAGGTGACAATCTACGATGCCGACTGTAATAAAGATTCCAAGGGGATGGATTACACCCGATTACCGGAAAAATATCGTATCTACCTAAAGGAACTAAAGAATCCGAAAAATCCCATCATAAAAGAGATTTCCGAAACTCTCGCAAAATATCAACCGGATATCGTCGGGGTGTCGGTTATGACCCCGAAGGCGGCCTCTGCCTTTACCATCGCCGCGCTGACAAAACAATACAACAAGGACTGTTCCGTTGTCTTCGGCGGCCCCCATGCAACCTTAAAAGCAGACGAGATATTGAAAAATACGAAAGACGTTGATTTTGTAGTTAATGGAGAAGGCGAGGCGGCGCTGCTTGAATTGGTAAATACGTTGCAAGCACACGGCAACAATTTCAGCGCAATACGCGGACTCTCTTATCGACAGGGCGATAAGGGGATTCATAATAGCGCGAGAAGTTTTATCGACGATTTAGACTGTCTTCCATTCCCGGACAGAGAAGCATTGCTGGGTTCTGACACGTATACCACGGAGGACATGGGGTTGCTCATGGGAAGCCGTGGATGCCCCTACACTTGTTCCTATTGTGCAACACAGATATGGACAAGGAAGGTACGGTATCGTTCTCTGGAAAATATTCTAGAAGAAATCAAGTACGTTTACCGGCGTTACGGGACCCGCCAATTTACCTTTAAGGATGATTCCTTTACGGTTAACAGAAAACGGGTCATGGAATTTTGTACCAGATTAATTGATACAGGAATAAAGGTTAATTGGGATTGCAATACACGGGTGGATTTGGTGGATCTGGAACTCTTGAAGACGATGAAAAGGGCGGGGTGCAACAGCATAAAGGTAGGCATTGAATCGGGGAGCGAGAGGATATTAAAGCTCATGGATAAAGGCATTACCCTGGAACGCGTAAAAGAGGCCGCCAGGCTTTTTCGTGAGGCGAGGATTCATTGGACGGCATATTTCATGATGGGTATCCCCACAGAGACCGAAGAGGATGTCAGAAAGACCCTGGATTTATTGTATAAGATAAGACCCAGTTTCGCCTCGGTAGGCGTCTATGAGCCGTTTCCGGGGACGAAACTCTTTGACGTGGGTATTGAGCAGGGGCTCGTAAATAGTGAAATGTCATACGAAGATTTCTTTACCCAAATACCCAGTGATTATTATCTAAAAGATGTGAGCCGAAGGGTTGATACCATGGGATCTGAGGATTTTATAGCCCTGGAAAATGAGGTAAAAAACGCCTTTCATGAGTACAATAAAGGCGTTCTGCGTGTCTTTGAAAGGGCAAAGGCCAGAAGTAATATCTACTTACACAATCCCAGAATATTTTTTAACGACATTGAAAAATTTCTGGGATGGATACGGTGATGGTCAAATGACAAGCAGGATTCTTAATCCGATCTCAAAACAGTTGATAATGCTCATTCTGGGGGATCTATTTATTGTAAACGGTTCGCTCTTCCTGTCAGCAATCATTCGTTTGGGTTTGAACGAAGGATGGGCTTATATTAGGAGTAACCCTGAAGCATTTATTTTGACAGGCCTCGTCTTTATTGTTGCATTCTTTTTTGCAGAACTTTATGACACGCGAAAGGATTTCAAGTCGGCTGGTCATATTATGACTATTGCCTTTGCATCCACCAGCGCCTTTATCATTACAACATTTTTATTTTATATAAACTGGTCGCTGCGCATTGGACGAGGGGTATTTATCATAAACGGCGTCTTAATTACCCTCTTTATCATTGGGTGGAGGGTTTTATATAGTTATCTCCTGGAGCAGCCGTTTTTTAGAAGGAATGTCTTAATCGTTGGCGCCGGGTGGGCAGGAAAGACCATTTTACAGGAGATAAATAAAGCAAAGAAATCGGGAATGAGGGTAGCAGGTTTTATTGATGATGATCCGTCGAAGCAGGGGAAATTTATTGAAGGGTTGCCCATATTTGGGGATCGACATACATTATATACGGTAATTCACCGGAATGATATTGGTGTAATCGTAAATGCAATCACCCATGAAAAACATGCCGACCTGATCAAGGCATTGATTAATTGCTCGTGGAACGGGATTGACGTTGTTGACATGCCGACGATATACGAACAACTCACGGGAAAGATACCCTTTAATCATATCAACGACATGTGGATGCTTCATGTCGTTATCAGTAAACCGAAATTATATGGCAAACTGATTAAGCCCGTCCTTGAAATATTTTTTGCATTGCTATTATTCGTGTTGTTAATACCTGCCATGATGGTTATAGCGGCATTGATAAAATTGAGCTCAAAGGGGCGTGTTTTTTATACGCAGAAACGGGTAGGAAAAGATGGGAAGGAATTTACCATTATAAAATTCCGCACTATGGTGGAGAACGCAGAATCAAATACCGGTGCGGTTTATGCATCTGATAACGATACCCGGATTACGAAGGTTGGCAAATTCTTGAGAAAATGGAGACTGGATGAGATCCCCCAATTGCTCAACATAATCAAGAGAGAGATGAGCTTAATCGGGCCTCGCCCGGAAAGGTATGACTTTATAAGGGAGTTTGAGGAACAAATACCTTTTTATACGCAGCGGCTTGCGGTCAGACCCGGCCTAACGGGCTGGGCTCAGGTAAAGTACTCTTACGCATCATCGATAGAACAGACAGAGGAAAAATTACAATACGATCTCTACTATATAAAAAATATGTCTTTCATTCTTGACGCGGTAGTATTCCTGAAAACAATAAAGGTCGTTCTCTTTGGAAGCGGAAAATAAGCGGCTTGTAGGGTGATGAGGCTCGCGTTGCTCTGCTTTAAAAAAGCCAATAGATAGGCTATAAAGAACTCACCGCGGAGTTTCTTTCTCAACCTGTTGTTTTTTAGCCTGTTGTTCTTTTATCCGGTAGGCATCATCAACACCATGTAAGGCATCTTTTAACTCAGGCGATATTTCCAATGCCCGCTTATATTCAGCGATTGCATCATCGATATGCCCCTGTTTTTGATAGATAACCCCAAGTTTGTGATGGGCTGCGGCTAGTTTTGGGTTGCGCTCAATTATTTTTTTCATATCTGCTGCGGCGTCATTTAGCCGGCCAGTGTCCAGATAAAGTACACCACGATTGTAAAGTGCGGAGAGATCGTGGGGGGTAAGCCTTAAAACTTCATCGTATTCACCTATGGCTTCTGAATTCATTCCTTTTTCTGCATAAATAACTCCCAGATTAAAATGTGCGCCCGCATGGTTTTTGTTCAAAGAAAGCGCCTTTTTGAAAACAGATACAGCTTCGTCATTCGCCTTAATTTTTGTGTAGGCCACTCCCAGGTTATTATAAGCCTCTCCAAACTCCGGACTGATTTCGATTGCTTTTTTGTATGCGGCAATTGCATCGTCGATCAGACCTTTGTCGACATAGACGGCGCCAAGATTGTTATACACCTCCTTAAAATCTTCTTTCTGTTGCAGCGCCTCTTTGTAGGCGGCGATGGCCTCGTCCTTTTTCCCCTGGAGCGCGAGCGAGACGCCCTTATTGTTATAAAGCATGGCAAGTCTGTTTTTTGCCTCCTTATGGGAAGGGTCTATGGAGAGTAGCTTTTTATAGGTAAGGGTGGCATTGTCTCGCGATCCGCCTGATTCATAAGAATCCGCCAAGTCAAAAAGCAGGGCGGTGTCTTTGGGATTGAAAGCGGCAGCCTTTTCAAAAGCAGAAACGGACTCCGACGTTTGCCCTTTTTTCCTATAAAGGCAAGCGATACTTTTATAGCTTTCTGCAAGCTTCGGATTGGCCTCAATGGCATTTTTATAAGAGGCAATGGCGTCATCAATCATCCCTTTATTGGTATACGCATTCCCAAGATTATGAAGTGTTTCTGCATCCTTTGGATTAATGGCCAGGGCCTTTTTATACGATTTGACAGCATCTTCATAAAGTGCCTTTTTGTTGAAAATATTACCAAGATTGTAATATGCTTCTGCATCATTTGGATCGATTTCGAGCACTTTATTAAACTCACGGGCAGCTTCGTCGAGGTGGGCATTTTTATAGTAAAGAATGCCGAGGTTAAAGTGTGCGTTAAGGTTGGACGGCTCCTGGAGTATTATTTTTTGGTATTTTTTTATGATCTCCTTATCAGGGATGTCCCCTGATTCTGCCGGTGACGAAAGTGCAATTTTAAGAGACAGAAAAAAAGAGAATCCAAGGATTGTAAAAAAAATACATCTCAAGGTATTTTCCTGTAAAAATAGGCTTTCTCTTGTCAGTTTTTCTATTCCTCCGTGCAGGCCTGTGGGAACGAAGGGATGAATTTGTGTGTGATAATGGCGCGCTCTGAAATATCTGCCCATAGCAAAGTTTACCGTGAGTTATAATATTTTCCTCAATAAGGTGCGCCTTTCATACTCGGACGATTTTTCTCTGTTGATGAGTTCTTTGATTCTATGCGGATTCTTTATTCCCTTGAATGCGCGGCTACCTTGGCCCGTATTTATGGCAAGGTTACCGATCTTCAATCGTTTTTGCATCATTCCTTGTTTAACCAGGATATTGTGAATATCACCATACGCCATCTCCTTGAATTTTCTTGAAAACGGACCTTTTTTCATGAGAATTCCCCGATGCGTGATCACGCACTTCGTTGTGTATACTGAAAGAATACTATAACCGATAAGGAAACTACTAATTGACAAAATACACAACCCTGTAATTGTATTCACGCCAAATGCTGTGAATGCCAGGAGAAGGGAAAAAAAAGAAGCAGTAAATACGAGCCAGTGATGCCGAATGCAGGGCTGAAAGGATTGTACAATTTTGCTTTCCGTGCCCGTATCAAAAAAAGGATTCATATTTAAAGTTTGTAATGCTGTCATTGCCAATTTTTAAGCTGGATGGTTTATAAAATCTTTCCATGCGTTTGAGTGGATGCCTTGCCAGGATTCATTGAGAGATTTGAGACGCACATTGTTTTGAATTATAGGCAAGGAGGGCGGGTATGTCAAGGCAAATGCAAGGGTATCAATAAAGTGCATCACAACCTGAGAATACAGGTATTGGCGGACACGTGGCCGCCTTCGGGTCTTTATAGTTTTACGGTTCTTGTGTTGTTGGTGCCGTTGAAACGGTTCAGGAAGGACTGTGCAATCGTGCTTCAATTATGATCCTGGCGCAGGCCTCTGCATCGGATGTGGCATCATGGTGGTTCAAGGGGATTCCAAGGAACGCACAAACGCTGGGCAAATTTGTCGGCCGAAGATGCCATGTCCTGCGGGCGAGGCGGACTGTACATTGAAACGGTGTTGTCGGTGGTGAAAAGCCCGCCGCCTGGCAACACGCCGTAAGGACAGACCGGTCGAAGGGGGCGTTATGTGCCGCTATAAATTCAGCGCCCTCAAGTTTCCCGGCGAGGTGCGGCCACAATTCACCGAATGTCGGTTCGTTGGCGACATGTTTCCATGAGATGCCGTGGAGATACGTAAACACAAAAGTACGGCGCGGCGGGCGGATGAGGAAGTGTGCCCTATCAATGATCAGGTCTCCTGCCACCTTGACCAACCCGACGGAACAGGCGCTGTCCCGCCCATAGTCTGCAGTTTCAAAGTCTATAGCAACAAAACAGTTTTTCATTTAAAGCAGGCCAGTGCGATGAAACAGCAATAAAATCCTTTAAAAAAGAGGATTGAATGGGGGGTCATTTAATCCTCTAATCCTCGAAAGATGCCTCTTGCGAGAGAAAAAACAATAACAAAGCCTTGAGCATGCATCTATTTTTTGACTATGATAAATTGCCCTGTGGCTCTCTTGGATTAGGAATAATTCTCCGGCTTACCAAAGAGAGTAAGGTCTGTTACTTCATGTATCATGACATCTATCTGTCTTCCCACCATATCCTGAGAACCATTGAAAACGACAATGTGGTTTTGTCTAGTCCTGCCCGACAGCCTATTTGGGTCTGATTTGCTGCCGCCTTCGACAAGGACTTGCACCTTCGTGCCTATTAATTTCTTGTTCTCTTCCAGGCTGATACCTTTTTGTAATTCCAACAACTTTTTATTTCTTGCCCTCTTAACCTCATCAATTACATCGTCTTCCAGATCCGCAGCCTTCGTGCCGGTACGAGGTGAATATTTAAATATAAAACAGTTTTGGAAACGGACATCTTCCATCAACTGTACCGTTTTCTGAAAATCTTCGTCTGTTTCGCCTGGAAAACCCACGATAAAGTCGCTGGCTACCGAAATATGGGGAATCAATTCCCTTGCATAAGAGATGAAATCCCGGTAATAACCCGCCGTATAACCACGGCGCATTCTTTCGAGAATTTGGTCAGAACCCGATTGGGCCGGCATGTGCAAGTGTTTGCAGACCTTTTCCAACCGGTTTATGGTACGGATGAGATCGCGTGACATGTCTGCCGGATGTGAGGTTACAAACCGGATTCTTTCGAGTCCGTCTATATCGTTTAATTGAGAAAGCAGATCTCCAAGCGTTACTCCCCCAGCCAAACCTTTTCCGTAAGAATTTATATTCTGGCCGAGTAGGGTAACCTCCTTGCAACCGTTAGACACAAGGGCTTGCGCCTCTTCTTTTATATCGGCGATTGTCCGGCTGATCTCCCGCCCGCGCACATATGGCACGATACAATAGGAGCAAAAGTTATCACAGCCCCGCATTACCGTAACAAATGCCTGATAAAAATTTGGCCGGAAGGTCACAGCCCTCTTTACGTTAACTATTTGGTCCTCGTCTACGGCAAGGACATGCGAACCATGATTTTTAATATTTAAAAGCAATTCTGGCAACCGCGAAAACATACGCGTCCCGCAGACCAGGTCAACGTGAGGCATACGTTTAAATATCGATTCGCCGTCTTTTTGTGCCATGCATCCAAGGACACCCACGATAACTTCAGGGTTTCTCTTCTTCACTGTTTTTAATGCGCCGAGATGAGAATACACCTTATCCTCGGCATGTTGACGGACGCTGCAGGTGTTAAACAAGATGACATCGGCCTCGTCAACCTTGTCGACAATTCTATAGCCTTCTTCCTGCAATAGCCCTAATGAAAGTTCGGCATCGAGCTTATTCATCTGGCAACCGAAAGTTTCGAAAAAAACGGCTTTGTATTGCCGGTCTTTATTAGTAAAATGAGAAGAATTACTCATGGTACTGGTCTATGCAAAGGGTAAGTACATTTTATATATGAATTCGATTTTCAAACCAAATCCAAACTCCCCGATATTTTGGTTGTCATCGATCGGCTTCTGTCTGACTGTGGAAGGCCGGCTGCTAATAACTTAAAGATCTAATTTTAACGAACCTTACGGTGTAATCCAAGCATTTTTTGGGCATCATAGTACTTGCAACTATTCAAATTTATAGAAATACTTCTCTATGCGAATATTGGTTGTAGAAGATGAAAAAAAATTAGCCGCCTATATCAAAAAGGGGCTCGAAGAAAACCACTTTGCCGTTGATGTGAGTCATGATGGCGAAGAAGGTTTTTTTCTGCTTAATGCAAATGAATATGATCTCGTTATCCTGGATATCCTGCTTCCAAAGAAAAACGGACTCGAGGTATTACAGCAGGCAAGAAAAAATGACAAGGATATGCCAATCCTTTTGTTAACTGCAAGAGATGCCGTTGAGGACAAGGCTCGCGGATTAGATTCAGGGGCGGATGATTACCTGGTGAAACCCTTTTCTTTTATAGAACTGATGGCACGGGTACGGGCATTGATACGGAGGGGAAAGATTCATTATCAAACACAGTTATTGGTTGCGGATCTTTTGCTGGATGTGGCAACACACCGGCTTTATCGAAAGGGAGAGCCCGTAGACCTTACCAATAAAGAATTTGCCTTGCTGGAGTTTTTTATGAGAAATCTCAATACGGCAATAACCCGTACCCAGATTGCAGAACATGTATGGGATTACAATTTTGACAGCCTTACCAATGTAATCGACGTCTTTGTAAATCGCTTGAGAAATAAAATAGACAAAGATCGCACAAACAAACTGATCCACACAATTAAGGGTGTTGGTTACATTATGAATGAGAAAACCCCATGATTCCCTTAACGATTCGCACGAGACTCACTTTTTGGTATACCAGCATTTTTGGAGGGGCGCTGATTCTCTTTGGCCTCTTAACCTACTTTGCGTTCTCTTATGCCAATAATAAAGGCGTTGATATTGAGCTTGAAGAAGAAGCGGAGGGCATCGCCTATTGTGCCCGCATCAGCAAGGACTCTCTTAAGGACTATGTAGCTTGTGTCTCGAAAGAAAAGGACAGTCGATCTTTGGGAAAATATATTGCAATACTCGATCAAGACGGGAATCTTCAGTTTCGGTCAGGAAGTCTTGCGGACAATCACTTGCCATTAACCAGTAATCAGCTAAAAAAAATCCTTTCAGGAAGGATATACTATAAGACCGTAAAGTCATCAAAGGGACGTGTTTTACGCGTTATCACAATGCCTGTAGAAGGCGATCATCAATTAATTCAGATGGGGATCGCCATTAATAACAACAGGTCCCCCAAAATCTTTTTATTTGCCCTTGTATGTTTGGGATGTGTTACCATTATCGGGGGTTGGTTCGGCGGTTTAATTATGGCTAAAAAAGCATTGCGGCCTGTAGATAATATGATAAAAGAGCTTCAGAAGATTGAAACCGAACACTTGGGGAAAAGGCTTACAATAGCTCCTGCAAGAGACGAGATCAGCAAGCTTTCAGAGGTAATTAACGAGATGCTGTCACGTTTGGAAAATTCATTTAACCAGGTCCGTCAGTTTACGACCGATGCCTCCCATGAATTACGCACACCCATCGCCATTATGAAGGCAGGAATAGAAGTCGCCTTGTCCAGGGAAAGGAATATTTGCGGTTATCAGCAAATCCTTGCCGATGCCCTGGAAGATCTTGGAAGGCTTTCAAAAATCATAGAGAACCTGTTTGTCTTGGCAAAGGCCGATGCAGGACGATATGAAGTACATAAGGAACAGATGAATCTCTATCCTGTTATTATGGATATTGCTGAACAATTAAAACTCATTGCAGAACCGAAAAACATCTTCGTATCACAAGAAAAGACGGAGGATGCATTCATAGAGGGAGATGAGCAGCTTATCCGGATGCTTCTCTTGAACTTAGTAGATAATGCCGTGAAATATACCCCGCCCAATGGGACAATTACGCTGTCCCTCAGCAAAGTCAATGGGTGCGCAAAAATCGTTGTGAAAGACAACGGCGCCGGTATTTCCCCGGAGGATATTCCTCACATATTCGACCGTTTTTACAGATCAAACAATGCCCGCACTGCAAACCATGATGGAGTCGGCCTTGGACTCAGCATCTGTCAATGGGTCGCCAAATCCCATCATGGCACACTCACGGTAGAAAGTGAACTACAAAACGGAAGCTCCTTTACCGTTTCGCTACCCACCTGCTAAATTCACCAAGATTACAAAACATTAATTTTGCGTTAATCTCCCGTTCATATACGGTTTGATATACTGAGGTATTATGAAGACTGTGCAGAAAAACATCTTTCGACGGTATTACAAACTGGTTTTCTTTTGGCAAGGGTTGGGAGGAGAGTTTGAGGTTGCCAAGACAAATGTTGAATTCATAAATCGGCGGTCTTGTCACCTCCACACGCATCATCCTCCTCATTGTTCTTCCCACTGCGTACAGACTTTTCCAAAAATTTACTGAGGACAGAAGTAGAAGGTTAAATGAAGAGCGTTGCTGATTCAGTTATGTTCAAATACAGGGGATTTGTTGGAGTTGTTTGTCTGCTCCCGATAGGGATTGCGGTATTTTTTAGTTCCCCGCTCATTACGGAAGATACTTTCACCGATTTTATCACGGATGTCCTGGGTTGGTGCTTTTTTGGACTCTATGTGACCTTTCGAATATGGTCTACCTTGTATGTTGGCGGACGAAAAGATAAAGAATTGCAGACCCAGGGACCGTATTCTGTTACCCGTAATCCTTTGTATTTCGGGACTTTTTGCTTTGCGTTATCTGTCTCATTCTTTTTGGAGAGTATTTCGATGGCGGGAGCAGTAGTGCTAATGGGTATAATTTACTCACGCTGGGTAATTGTATCTGAAGAACAGGCGCTCCAGAATATTTTTGGGGACACGTATTCAAATTATGTCAAAAATACCCCTCGTTTCATTCCGCGTTTCTCTCACTATCGTGCTGCAGATTTTGTACAGATAAATCTCAAGGCGCTAAAAACCGAGGCGAAGCGATTATGGTTTGCAGCAGCGATACCTATAATTATTGAACAAACTATGTACCTTCGAATGGCTCCATGGTGGCCACACTGGTTTACTTTTCCCTAAAAGGATAGAGATAATATTTGATACAATTATTTGGTTCTGTTTATTTTTAAACTTTAAATTTTCAACAATAAAAGAGACTATTTATATATGAGAATTTGGAAATACCTTGTTGTGTTTTTATTGCTGATTTCCGGGATCGTCAGCACATTACGGGCAGAAACATCTAGTCCATCATCGAATACACCCCCCAATTTCAAAATTGCTTTTATTGGCGATCAGGGATTGGGAGGAAATGCAGTGGCAGTTTTAAGACTGATTAAATCAGAGGGTGCACAAGCTGTTTTGCACCAGGGAGATTTCGACTATAAAAACGAACCCGATGCATGGAATGCTCAAATTAACGAAATTCTTGGTGAAGATTTCCCTTATTTTGCATGTGTAGGAAACCACGATGTAAAGAAATGGAATGGGAAGAACGGCTATCAACAGTATTTAAAGGATCGGCTCAATCGGCTGGGAATTACATGGGATGGCGATTTGGGGACAAAGGCATCGATTCAATATAAGGGCATCTTCATCGTCCAGGTTTCTCCGGGGGAATTAGGGTCCGGCCACGATGTTTACATACGGGATCAACTTGCATCAAACAAATCTACCTGGAGGATTTGCTGTTGGCACAGGAATATGCAGCTCATGCAGGCGGGCAAAAAGAAGGATGATACAGGATGGGGAGTATACGAGGAAGCAAGAAAGGGCGGTGCGATCATCGCAACGGCTCACGATCATTCTTATGGCCGCACATATCTTATGAGTAGTTTTGTAAATCAAACCGTTGAAAATTACTCAAACACAATGACCATCACCGAAGGCAAAACATTTGCCTTTTTTTCCGGGCTAGGCGGCCAAAGTATTTACAACCAGAAGCTAAATGGACCTTGGTGGGCTAAAATCTATACGGGAACACAGGGTGCAACATACGGCGCTCTTTTTGGCACTTTCAATGTGAATGGTGAACCGAACAAGGCAAAACTTTATTTTAAAAATATCAAAGGTGAAATCATAGATCGTTTTGATATAATTTCCCATGTCAACAATAATATCGCAAAAGAGTCTCGTCGGTCACGAAGGCAATAAGTCTGGTCATATGCTGAGGAAAAGTATGAAATCACGTACGAAAGGCCTCTATATATTCATACCGGTAATTCTGAGATTACTAACTCACGGGGTGATATTTGCTCAAGAACTCCCTCTGAGTTCCTTTACATTAAAAGATCAGTTTGACAGAGAATACACGGAGAAGAGTTTTCCTGATAAGATTTTGATTATCATCGCAACCGATAGAGACGGCAGCAAGTTCAGCGATAGCTGGAGGCAGGCGATCTATGATGAGTTAGAGAAAAGGCAGAAAGCAAAACAAGTGCTGTTCATCAGGGTTGCTGACTTGAGAGGTGCCCCATGGTTTTTATATGACTTTATTAAAGGAAAATTTCCGAAAGATAAAGACCGCTGGTCATTGATGGATTGGAAAGGTATTTTTGCTACGGCATATAGCTTCGAATCGAAGTCTTGTAATATCCTGGTTTTTAATAGCCAACATTGCCTTATTTATAAAACTCATGTTCAAGAACCCGATCCACAGAAATTAGAAGAGATCGTGACACATGCAAACTAAAAAGCCATTCCTTCATTCTTTAAACAAGATAATTCGGACGATTGTCATAAAGGCAATTTCACTGGGTAAAGGCAAGGCAGATGAAGAACAATTGGATTTTCACAGAATGCAAGTCAAAAAGATATTGCTCGTGCGCATCTCCAGTCGTATGGGGAACTCTATCCTCGCAACTCCAGCCGCATTCTTGTTTCGGAGGAATTTCCCGCACGCCAGAATTGACTTTGCTGGTTCTTCCTTATCCAAAATACTTTTAAAAAATATACCCATTGATCACCATTATAGCATTTCTCGTCGGTTCCCAGTCGACTTGTGGGAGTATCTTGTACTGCTGAAGAAAATCAGGTCTACAGAGTATGATTTGGCAGTTGACGTGAGTTGTTCACAGTCCGCCATGGGGGCATTCATTGTGGGATTTTCCGGCGCACGCTTCAGGGTTGGGTTGCAAGGGAAGTGGGATCGTTGGTTTAACGTTCGGATTCCAAGGCCTGCCGAAGTTAACAAATATCGGGTTCTTCCAAATTTTATTCGAGCTATGGGTTTAGAAGCGCAAGAAGTTTTTCCCCGATTGATACTCTCCTCTGCGGAAAAGGTGGAGAGTAAAAGAAAGATTGAAACCATATTCAGTGGGAATCATAGCGCCATCGTCGGGGTTTTTATTGGCGGCAGGAAGTCAAAGGGGAAAAAGTGGCCTATGGAGAATTTCATACGCCTGATTAAAGCCCTCCGTACGAAGGAAATCAAAGTCCTTGTTTTTTTCGGGCCTGAGGAAAAGAAATCAATGGAGTTCTTCAACAAGGAATTAGGAAATGTAGTTCCTTTAGTATTTGAGCCTTCAGTTAGGGATTTTGCCTCTACGGTCTCACATTGTTCACTCTTTATTTCTTGCGATAGCGGCCCCATGCATCTTGCATGCGCATTGGGTGTACGTACCATTGCCATATTTCAAAATCCAGATTTTAAACGGTGGGGACCTCCGGCAAGCATGGCGCGAATCGCTTATCAACCCGGCGGTGTCACTGCTGATGAGGTTTTAAAAATTTCCCTTGCTGAGTTATGATGTAAATCAAGGTGGTTCCCTTAAATATTTAGCAACGCAGGAAAAGAGAGGTCAGGCATAACGGCCTCCTTTAATTACAAAGGATTACAATTGCAAATAGGTTAAAGGCCTCAATAATTCTGCGTGACCAAATTACATGGACTTTCGAAGAGTACGCAATAGCCAATTTTATTTATATGTTTTTCCTGCGTCCTCTGTGGCGAATTATTACTGTTTTTCTTTTTTTCTGCCTTTCAGATATTTTTGATAACGCTCTTTCCCTATGCACGCACTTCCTACGGGACATTTTTCGATACAACTTTCAGGCAAATCACGTTCTATCATTTTCCCGCAACTCTCACAGGAAAACTCATTTTCAAAACCGGCGATTGATGCAGTGCCTTCCTTGTGACAATGCGGACAGGTTACGTCTACTATCTCTATTCGCTTTATCTTCTCCGCTCCGGGACATTGAAAGATACCGGGTTTCTTAAATTCTGACGCAGGAGATTGAGGAATCTCTTTTATCTTTGAAATAGTCTGGGCGGCTAAAACACGAAGTGGCGTCCGCTTTTCTTTTCCCAAAAACTCCCGAAGCGCCTTCATGGCTTCGTGATTGCCTTTTCCCACCCGGCCAATTTCTTCAAGGGTATGCTTCACTTTTTCGGTATCGTCATGATACAAATTTTTCAAATGCGATTGAATATGTATGGTTGGGTCATTCATTCTGGATGAGTTAATTCATAATTATTTTTGTAAATGGCGAAACCGTAGTACAATGTTGATATGCGAGGGAGAGAGGTTTGTTTCATACGCAAGGCAAAACAGAATAAATAACCGATGTGTTTTCGAATTGTCTTGCAAGCCAATCGTACACGGATGCACGAAAATGCTGATTCTCAATGGATCAACCGGATTTAAACAGATAATCATGTCTGAAAGAGGAGTGTAAGATTATGAAAGTAAAAGATATCATGGATACATCTCCCAGTCTTATTCGAACCTCTGACACCTTTGAACAGCTAATAAGGAAACTCGATGAGGTTAAATATCGCAGTATCTTTGTGATTGACAAAGAAGATAAACTGGTGGGGATCGTTACAGAAGTAGATATTATAAAAGTTCTTGTTCCTAAGTATATTTCCTTTGATGAGTTTCTTATTTCGGCAATGGAAGAAAATTATTTTGAAAAAAAATGTATAGAAAATAAAAATTTAACCGTCACGGATATTATGACAAAAACAGTTTTATCGGTGCATCAGGATGACACCGTAATTAAAGCAGCAGCCCTCATGTTTGTCAACAAGATACATGCCCTTCCTGTGGTTCAAGAGGGTAAAATCGTTGGAAACGTGCATATTCACAACTTGATAAAACATATAAAGCACCTTCTTGCCGCTGAGTTAATTTAATCTAATTGCTATTTATAAGGAGACGCATTTCATGATCTTTTGGATTGCCACGGGTATTTTTATTGTGTCCTTTGGATTGATCATCTCTGAAAAGCTTGACAAAGCAAAAGTGGCATTAGCGGGTGCGGGCTTGATGATAGCGCTCAAGATCGTTACACAAGACGAGGCCTTTTATGAAAAAAAATATGCTATTGATTACAATGTTATATTCCTCCTAATCAGCATGATGATTATCGTCAATATTCTCAGTAAAACCGGTATATTCCAGTTTTTGGCGATAAAATCTGCAAAGCTGACGAAAGGAAATCCCTTATGGATTCTGGTGCTTTTCACCGCTATTACTGCGGCCTTCTCTTCATTTCTCAATAATATAACTACCGTCCTGCTCCTTGTTCCTATCACCTTGTTTATTGCCGACGAGCTCAAGCTCGACCCCTTTCCTTTTCTACTCTCTGAGATTATAGCATCCAGTCTTGGAGGTACGGCGACACTCATTGGCGGTCCACCCAATATATTAATTGCCAGCAAGGTTCATCTCACATTTATGGATTTTATCTATCATTTGACGCCGGCAGTCCTTTTCGTTTTTTCAGTCTTTCTTTTAACCATCAAACTTCTCTTTGGCAAAAAACTCCAGGTCAAGGCGGAATTAAGAAGAAAGATCTTGTTAATAAATGAATATGAAATGATTAAAGACTACCGTTTATTAATAAAGTCACTCATTGTATTAGGAATGGTTATTCCCGGCTTTGTCTTCAATAATAGGCTTCATCTTGAACCGGCAACGATTGGACTTTTAGGGGCAGCCGTTTTGCTCATTATATCAAAGGAGGATTTTCAAGGTATATTCAAGGAATTAGAATGGTCGACCATTTTTTATTTTATCGGTCTTTTTATTGTCGTATCCGGTGTTGTTAAGGTTGGCTTGATTTCTGACATCTCCCATGTCATGGTCTCATTAACAAAACCAAATGCTGAAAACATGTTTGCTACCGCAATTATTATCCTGTGGTTTTCTGCCATCGCTTCGACAGTCGTTGAAAATACGATTTTAATTGCCAGTATAATTCCCCTTGTAACAGATATGGCACAAGCAATCTTTGTTTTTCCACCCGGATCGGATTTGAAATCAATTATCCAACATCCAGCCATTATGCCCGTATGGTGGTCTCTGGCGCTTGGAACTTGCCTGGGAGGGAACGCAACACCTATTGGGGCATCTGCGAACATAGTTACCCTTGGTCTTGCAGAAAAGGCGGGATATGCCGTATCATATAAAAAATATCTTATGTATGGAATACCCCTTACCATGGAAATGATTGTTTTGTCAACCGTTTATATCTGGTTAAGGTATTATGTCCTTAAGTTTTGATTGTGAATTATTTCTTGCCTTACCGTTGCCTCTTTATTACTTGCCGCTGGCGCTATTGCCGTCAAGGGGTGTTTGAACGGCTATACGCATGTTGCATTTTGACCGTAGAAGAATTGCTGGAATTGGCCCGTTGATGGGGACAGTACCTGCAACACGATTCATAAAAGCCGCCCGGCTCTTTTTTGTTATTGATGGTTATTGACTTGAGTTTTGCCCATATCGCCAGTAAAATTAATTTTTTAATCTAAATTGTACGCATCTTTGTATGGTGTTCTTCGTTGGGAGCAATAATCATTTAAAGGTATTTCGCCGTTAATCTTCAGGGTGCGGGAAATACATAATACGGAGGTTGAATAAGTATGGATCTTAAGATAGCAATTGATTACGGCATCATTGGTCTCCTTATGTTTATGAGCATAATCTCGCTTGCCATAACAATGGAGAGATTTTTCATATACCGTCGACTAGACATAAACGATTTCAAGGACAAGAAGTCCCTTGAGATCGAGATTACTAAAAGACTCAATTTAATTGCTACGATAGGCAGCAACGCGCCGTACATTGGTCTTTTGGGAACAGTGCTTGGAATAATGCTTACGTTTCAGACAATGGGAACGGCGGGTTTTATGGACTCAGCGAAAGTTATGTCCGGTCTTGCCCTGGCTCTGAAGTCAACCGCAGTAGGTCTTGTCGTGGCAATCCCCGCAATCGTCTTTTATAACTTCCTTTTAAGAAAGGCGAAGGTGATCATCATGAAGTGGGAGATAAAGAATGGATGAAAAGGAGTTTGATTACATGAACGTTATCCCCCTCGTGGATGTGATGCTGGTATTACTCACCATCGTTCTTACAACCTCAACCTTCATCGCCACCGGGTTTATTCCGATGGAGCTCCCAAAGGCTTCAAAAGGTTCCGCGAACACAACAAAGACCCAGGTCATTGAGATAGACAAGGCTGGGAACATTTATCTCAATTCAAGCGTCACAACGCTTGAGGGTTTAAAAAACTCCTTGAAGTCAATTGACAACGAGATTCCGATATTGATACGGGCTGACAAGAGTATTGTTCTTCAATTTTTTGTAAATGTCATGGATACCTTGAAAAGTCTTGGATTCAAAAAGTTGAGTCTGCAAACTGAAGAAAAGTAAGGTGTCAGAGTTCATCCAAGAGAAGGTTGTTCGAGAATGAGGCATCTCAGTAATTTTACAGAGGCTGACGGTTTTGGTCAGGGTTGTTTTTCTGGATCGAAAATGGTGGGGGCGACGATTCGCTTTAGACCAGCTCCCTTGGCTGCATCCATGATATCAATGATGACGCCGTAAGAGACATTTTTGTCTGCCCGCATCACCAGGGTTTTGTCATATTGTTTGGAAAAGGCATTTTTTAACACAGGAACAAGGTCTTTTCTTTCAACCGGTTCGTTCTGGAAAAATAGCTTTCCATCCCGAGAGATCGTTAGTACCTTTTCTTCAAGTTTACTGGTGGATGCATTTTTAACCGTTGGGAGTTCCAGCTTAATGTTCGGTTGTTCTATAAAGGTGGATGTAACAAGAAAAAACAGAAGTATCAGAAAAAGCATGTCCGTCATGGAGGTAAGATTAATAATATTTTTTGCAGTGCGTTTTTCTCTGAATTGCATCGTTTTTATAAAATTGGTGAAAAGTAATTATTGGTTTTTATCGGACCTGTTAGTTGGATAAAGTATGTTGAGAAGGTGCATGGAGTAGTCTTCCATTTCAAGAACAAATGTATCTACCTTTTTATCAAAATAACTGTAAGCAACGAGAGACGGGATTGCAATAAAAAGTCCAAAAACTGTCGTACGGATGGCTTCTGCAAGCCCGCCGGAGAATGCCTTTGCCTGTCCGAGCCCTAGTTCGGATACGATTCCGAATATAGTTTCCAGTCCCAGCACTGTTCCGAGCAACCCCAATAAAGGGGCTACCGCGGTAATAACTTCTAACGTTAATAACCTCTTTTCCAATTCTTTTGTCCCTTGCCTTCCCGCTGCCTGTATATCAATAAATTTTTCTTCCCGCGTAAGATGATTATTGATGAGGATGCGCCGCAAGAGATTTGAAAATGGGCCTTGTATTACCTCGCATTTCGAGATTGCAAACGGTACGTCATCCGGACCGCGTATTGATTTTATAGTTTGTATAATCTCCGGTTTTAAAACTTTGTTTCTCCGTAAATTAATTGCCCTTTCTATGATTACTGCAAGGGCTAAAACAGAACAAATTAACAGTGGAATCATTACAGGACCACCGCCTATGAGCCATTCCAAAGTCGTATTTCCTCCTGATTATACTTTAGAAAAAATAGAAATTAAATCTCACATCGATAAATGGTTCCTTGATATTAGGTGGAAACCGATTCAATGGTGCTGCATTTTTGATTGAGGATACTAGCCTGGAGGCGAGATTAAAATTCCCCGCATCATCGGCAATCTTTACGGCGTCGATCGAACCATCCGGCAACACCTTAAATTCAACAATGATGGGTTTATCATCCTTGGTGTCCAGATTTATCTCTGCACGGGTTCCATACCCCAGGAACCAGTACAGTGATATTCTGTCCCGGATATGCTTAAAATAATCGGCATATTCATGTTTTTTGACGTTAAAAGACGGTGCTCCCGGAATTGCGGCATTGGATATTGTATCCTCAAAGAGTACCGGATCGTTGTTTGCGCCCGCTGTTTTTGCATTGACATTAATGGAGACTTTGGGTTTCTTCGACCCGCCAAGGTTCTCCTGTTCGTCTAATCCTCTTTCATATCTGCGTTGGGGCTCGACTCCCGGCATTTCTGATGGCGGGAGGGGGATTTCTGATTCAGAAACATTGGTGTTCTTTGTTTCCTTCGTCTCATTAAGTTCCTTCACCACGGTCTTCTCCTTTTCTCTGTCTTTGCGCTCCTTAAGAGGTAATGCTGATTTTTCCGCGGTTTCAGATTCCTTGTCTACCTCATCCTTTTTGTCCGTAAATAGTATCCCTTCACTATCAGGCTGGGATTCTGTCTCTTCCTGGAGGTTGCTTTGTCTAATGGTGAGCCGTTCTCTTTTTGGCACTTGTATAGTCTCTTCCGGTTGTACTGCTTTGTCCGGTTTATTTGTCTTTATTTCTGTCGTGTTCTCCCTCTGTTTTTCAGATAACGATTGAGATTGTATCGCTTGGTGTTGTTTCGCCGGCGATTCTTGATTTTCTAACCCTTTAGGCAGATTAGCATACCTGGGTGGAGAATTTTTATCCTGAGGGCCGTCCTGAGCAGCAAAAGCCGGAGCCGCAATTTGCTGTTCCTGTGCTTGTTGCCGGCCATCACCGGGTAAAGGTGCTCCCCCTTTCCCCATAAGCGGCGCTTTCGAATGGCCTTCGGCGTGCGGTTCATCATTAATCGGCAACTTGTCGTTCGGGAAATTGTCCTTTGCTACGGCGCCCTTTGCGCCTATTTTATCTGTGTCAACGATTGGTTCTTCGTCTTCTGCGTTATCAGAGGTATCCGTAAAAATTTTATACTTTTTCTTTTCAGACTCATCCTCTTTTTTTTCCTTATTCTCATCTTGTTTAGAGCTTGAATTTGCAACGTCCTCTATTTGATTAGCCGTATTTTCAAGTTCTAATGCTACTGTATATTCACTTGGTTCGCGGATAAAGCCTTCCCGGAGTGACATTAGGTCGAGAATTTGGCTCGCCTGTGGCAGCATGAAAATGATGATAGCATGTATGACCAGAGATGCGGCAACAAGGAATGAAAACAGGTTTTTATTAAAGAAGTCTGTGCGGAGTTTAATGAACATAGTTTAGTGCTGAGTATGGGTAGGTAATGCTTTAAGTTCATGAATACCGATACATCATGAAAAGAGGTAAAAGATTTCGCTGATTATCGGCCATAAACAAAAGTTTACTGCATGTGTATTTTGTTGTCAACGAGATTTCACCGTTGTGGCTACGATTTTCTGAGGGGTTTTTTCAACCGTGATAACAAAAAATCAACGATAGGTGAAGCTTCGTCACCGATAGGGAAGAAAGGTATGTTGATTGCAGGTTTTGTATCGCCGACAACTGCCGTTAAGTTTTGGTCATCCTTGCAGAGCAATTCAGTCCCGACCTCTGAGCGGAGAACCTCAATCTTCGGAATGGTTTGGTTCTTGTAACCCTCAGCAAGAATAATATCCATATCATGCAAGTGGGAATTTACAATCTCCGGCAGGGGAATCTCCCGGGATGCCATGCGTAGTATCCCCGTCATTTTTTTTGAGGCCACGACGACGGCATCAGCCCCTGCCTTGCTGTGTAGCCAGCTATCCTTTCCTTCCTTATCCAGCTCAAAGTTGTGATGGCTGTGTTTGACGGTGCCGACTTTATACCCCCTCGCTTTTAATTCCTGAACGAGCTTTACAATAAGGGTAGTCTTGCCGCTGTTGGATTTACCTACAATAGACATCATTGGCACTTTTGTTTGCATAGGATATTTATTATAAAAAATTTATTTCAAAAAGAAAAGGATTTCCGCATTTTTTTGAGGAGCAGGTGCGGGTGTGATTTAACCTTGACAACCACCTTTTGTTGAATTAGAATTTTGTTATTCCGCAAGTTTTTTCAAAGATTAATTCCTCGAAGAACGCGTCAAAACAGCCATTCCGCATGGATTGATCCGGCAAATAGCTTTTTTGGCTGAATCACGGTAACGATTTGAAAAGGATATTTTTCTCTATGGATAATACGGAGAAGGCACTGGATAGACGGCAGCTTTTTAAGGATTTGTTTGTCTTCGTAGGAAACAAAGTTGCTGATTATGCCAGTAAAAAAGTTGATCGCGTGATGCCCAGGGGAGATTATTTGCGCCCACCTGGTGCGGTGGAAGAGACGGCATTTCTTTCCTTGTGTACACGGTGCGACGAGTGTATAAAGGCGTGTCCCGCAAAGGCTATCAAGAGATATCAGGGGCTGATGGATGTGGCCATAGGCACACCGGTTATTATGCCGAAAGAAAATCCCTGTGTCCTGTGCAACGGGCTATTGTGTATTACGGCCTGCAAAGAGGGGGCGTTACATCCTGTTGAGCATGTAAGTAGTGTAAAGATGGGTGTTGCCAGAATCGATGAATCACGATGCCTGGCGTGGGGAGGGCAAGACTGCCAACTGTGTTTTATAAAATGCCCTTTGCAAGGTGACGCGATCTATCAGGACGATGGCAAGCCTGTTATTAATGCAGAAAAATGCGTAGGTTGCGGAATTTGTGAATATGCGTGCCATACCATAAATAACACCTGTGCAATTAAAACGATAACGAAAAGGTAGTTCTGGATTAAACGTGTAAAAAGAGGTTTTTATAAGGTAATATTGTTGCGCGAATAAGGGGGATGTGATGTCAGACTGTAAGATTCCGTTTACCTGCGAACTCTGCGAGAAACAGTTGTCGTGTCAATTGGATCAGATAGAGCACAACAAGTGGGCAATTGCCCAGCGGATGAAGGATATCCAATATAAAATCGTTGTGATGAGCAACAAGGGAGGGGTGGGCAAGAGTACGGTCACAACGAATCTCGGGGTCGCGTTAGCACGCAAGGGATATCAGGTTGGTATTGCCGATGCGGATATCCACGGTCCCAATATCCCGATCATGCTGGGCGTAGAAGGAAAACGGCTCAAGGGTAGCAGTGGCGGCGTGCTGCCTCTGGAAGTATTGCCGAATTTAAAAGTCGCCTCACTTTCCTTTTTAATTGAAAATCCGTCAATGCCGGTCATCTGGAGGGATGCTGCCAAATGGGATTTTCTCTGTGAATTGATGGGAAGCGTATGCTGGGGGAAGTTGGATTATCTGTTGGTTGACTTACCTCCGGGTACCGGGAACGAAGCAATATCTATCATTGAACTCATTGGCAAGGTAGACGGTTCTGTGATCGTTACAACACCCCAGGACGTGGTATTGTTAGATGTGCGAAAAGCGGTAATGTTTTCACGGGACAGTAACGTGCCGATTATTGGGATCGTTGAAAATATGAGTGGTTTAATTTGTCCCCATTGTAATACGCGGATTGATGTGTTTAAAACAGGAGGAGGAGAGAAGATTTGCGGAGAATTGGGCGTAGGATTTCTCGGCAAAATTCCGTTGGAACCGGGGATTACAGAAAAATGTGATGCCGGCGAGGCATTTGTAGCCGCCTATCCCAATGCAGACGCGGCAAAGGTATTTGATGAAATAGCAAAAAAATGCGAAGTCTTTGTCAGAACGAATAAAGAAGAACTCGATAAAGTTACAGAGTTCAGGGAGGTCCCTTTTTTGGGTAAAGTGCCGGTAGACCCAAATTTTACTGAAAAAATCCAATAATTGTATTGAGCAAATAAAGCGAATTTTTTGCTTATCATTCGCAGCAATAACCTCCTGGTCTTGATTTCTTTCTGTTTTCACATTTCGCATTAACCTTCCCGGAAGTTTTTACAAAGTTCTACTGTAGTAATAGATCCGTGCAATGTTCCGATCGATCAAAAACAAATTAATATTTTTATTTCTGATCGCCGTCCTTACACCCTTGTTGGTAATGCGACTGATTGCATATCCCTCCGCACAAAAGGCCATCCAGGAAACGACCATTAACAACTTACAGTTGTTTAGTTCAAAGAAGGTGTCTCAGGTAATTGACTGGTTAAATAGGCTGAAAAGCGATGCACAGCGCATTGCCAATAACCCTTTCGTGGCCGGAGCGGTTAGCGTAACAAGAACAGACACCAACACAATCCTGCAATTTCCTTCACATATTCCCTGTGAGGCCGGATTTCACCGATACATGATTTGTGATGTATCCGGCAACATCAGGGCGTCTACGGATGACAAACTGATAGGATTAGACATAGCCGATATTGAAGGTTTCAATCATGCCCTCGAAGGCAATACCTATGTTTCAGATATTTTACCTTCCGTTTTCTACGACTCAGATGAATTTGGGAATCGGTTTGATGGCTTGCCTGTTATGTACATCTCTGTACCGGTAAGAAATGAAAATGGAATTGTTGTGGGAGTGATGGTGCTTCAGGTTGATTTATCAGTCCTTAATGTGGAAATGCGTGAAACGAGGCATGGGGAGAGTTACGATGCTTATATCGTGAATCAGCATGGAGTGATGATTACCGAATCTCATTTTATCGAACGGTTAAAAAAAAGCGGCCTCATCACAACGAGAACTACGCTGGAGTTGGCAGTCGTTGAGCCACGAACAGGGCAATTTACAAGGAGTGTAATTTCATGCCTCCAGGGCGTTAATGGGTTCGACGCGAATGGCTATATGAACTATGCGGGAGAAAGGGTGCTGGGGGTGTGGTATTGGATCCCGGAACTCAAGTGGGGTGTCATCACAGAAATCAGCGCTAACGAAGTATCGCTCGCAATGAATAATTTAAAAAATCCTATCTTTAAGATACTCTTCTACCTGACCATTGCCGGGGTAGTATTGGCCGTTGCCGGGATTGTATTCGCCTTTTTAATCGGGCAAAAGATCGCTAATCCTATCATGGAATTGACAACGGCAACGCGTAAGATGTCTGCAGGCGATTTGTCACAACGGGTGACGATAAAGACCCAGGATGAAGTACGTGAATTAGCAGACGCATTCAATGTAATGGTCGGATCGGTGCAGGAAAAAACGACGAAACTACAGGAAGCAAAGAATTTCTTAAAGAGCATACTGGTCAGTTCTACAGAGCATTCAATTATTGCAAGCGATCTTGACGGAAATATCCTGGCATTCAATGAAGGGGCAAAAAGGATGTACGGATATGAACCTGAGGAATTAATTCAAAAATCAAATATCCGCATATTGCATACAAAAGCAGATGTCGAGTCAGGGAAAGTGAAAAAAATGCTCGAAATAACGCTGCTGACGAGCAGGTATAAGAACGAGATGCAATTGGTTCGTAAAAACGGAGAGGTGTTTACCGGGTACAGCACAGTTACGACCAGACAATCTACCGGCGGTAAACCGATTGGTTTTGTGATAATTACACGGGATATAACGGAACAAAAGTTATTAGAACAGGAGCTTCAAAACTACACGGTTCATCTGGAAAAGATTGTTGAGGAACGGACGCAGAAATTAAGAATATCGGAAGAAAAATACAGGCGTCTTTTTGAAACCAGTAAAGATGTTGTATTTTTCTGCGATATTGATTGCCAGTTTGCGGACATTAATCTGGCCGGTGTTGACTTATTCGGGTATGAGTCGAAAAGTGATATCCTGAAGTTGAACCTGGTTCAGCATCTGTTCTTTAGCCAGGCTGAGGGCAAGGCAATTAAGGAAATGGTGTGTAAAAATGGTTTTATAAAAGATTACGAGGTAGAATTGAAAAAGAAAGACGGAGTCAAGGTGCCTTGTTTGATGACAAGCAATCTCCGGAGGGATGAACGCAATAACATTATTGGCTATGAAGGAATTATTATCGATCTCACGGAACGCAAGAGGATCGAGCAGGAAAAGGATATTCTGAACAATATCAACAAAATTCTGGCTTCGAAGCTGGATATCCGGGAAGTGTATAAATCACTCAGTGCTGAGCTCAACAAAGTTGTCGATTTTGATCGCATGAGCATCACCCTCCTTGACGAGAAGAGGGAGGAATTTTTAATTTTCGCTGTATCGAAAGATTATTACAGTTCTGAATTAGAAGAGGGCATGCATTACTCTAAGTACGGAACACTCGCTGGGAAGGTTGTTGAAAACGGAGAAGTTTACATGGTCAATGACACTTCTCAGGGATCTTTCTCCACAGATCCCATCTTGTTGCAGGAGGGGATCAAGTCGCGCTTATCATTTCCCCTGCTCTGTAAAGGAGAGATCATCGGAAGCCTTAATCTTGGCAGCAGGAATGTTCACAATTATTCTGAAAATCATGTTGAAACCATCAACAAGATTGCCCCACAGCTAGCCATTGCGATTGACAACACACGTCTTTTTGATAAGATAAAAGAGTCTGAGGAAAAATACCGGAATCTCGTGGAAGATATTGAAGATGTAATATTCAGGATGGATAAAAACGGGAGGTATCTGTTTCTCAATAATGCATTAAGGAATGTAACGGGATATACTCCCCAGGAATTTTACGAAAATTCACCACTCGCCCTGAATATGATCCATGGGCATGACGTGGAATTTGTTAAGGAAACCGTACAAAAGGTCCTTGATGGTGAATTAAAAGCCTCCAAAGATTTAGAATACCGGATTTATTGCAAGAACAGAGAAGAACTCTGGGTTTCTCAAAATACGTATCCAATTAAAAATAAAAAAGGAATTATTATTGGCATTGAAGGTATTATGCGGGATATTACGGATAGTAAGAAAATCGAAGAGCAAATACGGCGCTCTGAAAGATTGGCCTCAGTTGGAGAGATGGCTGCTTCGATTGCCCACGAAATCCGCAATCCTTTGGGCGCCATATCAAATTCAGTATGCATGCTGAAAAGAGACCTGACCCTGAAGGGGGATGATCAAAAGCTGTTTGAGATGGTAGTTGAAGAAACCCATCGGCTCAACAACATCATTACCAACTTCCTCACCTTTGCGCATCCTGCAGAATACCATTTTGCCAGGACTGACATTCTTCAAATTGTCGATGAAACCCTATTCCTCCTGGAACGGGATGCCCGGTTTCATGAAAAAATTAAAGTCGTAAAGGTCTATGAAAGTAATATCCCCAGGATTTATGCAGATCGGAATTGGATCAGGAAAGTTTTCTGGAATCTCTTGATCAACTCGATTGATGCTATGCCAGGTGGCGGGCAAATTTTTATCAGCGTAAAAAAACCGAGGGTGCCCAACAACGGAATGATAGAATTTGTGGTTGCGGATACAGGAACAGGAATTCCACCTGAAATTATTGGAAAGATATTTGAACCATTTTTCACCACAAAAAAATCAAAGGGAACAGGGCTGGGGCTTTCCATTGTCCATCGAATTGTGGACAATCATGGCGGCATAATCGATGTCAGAAGTGGTCAAAACAAAGGAACGGTATTTACAATCAGATTACCGGTAAAAAACAAACACGTTAAACCGCTTTTCGTATAAGGGTTTCTATGGCTTATGTTTAGTATCCTGATTATTGATGATCAGAAAAATATGCGAGAATCGCTCGCGATTGCTTTCAAGAGGTCCGGTTATACTGTAGATAGTGTAGAGAACGGGGAGAAGGCCATTGAATTACAGAAGGACCATTTTTACGATTTGATAATCGTGGATCTGAAGATGGAAACCATGAATGGCCTGGAGGTGCTATCGCGGATTAAGGATATTCATCCATCGACTGAGGTTATTGTCATGACCGCATTCGGCACGATTGACAGTGCAATTCAGGCAATGAGAAAGGGCGCCTATGATTATGTCACGAAACCTTTTCAGTTGTCGGAAATACTTTCCGTGGTTGAGCGCGCATTGGAAAAGAAACGTCTGTCTGACAAGGTTAATAACCTTCAAAAGGAAATTAAGGGAAAGTACCGGTTTGATGGTGTCATAGGCAATTCACCGGTAATGATGCGGCTCTTGAATATCCTTATGGAATTGACAAACAGCGAGAGCACTGTCCTGATTACCGGTGAGAGCGGAACGGGAAAGGAATTGGTTGCACACGCCATCCACAATAATAGCCGCAGGAGCGATAAACCATTTGTCGTGGTAAATTGCGGGGCGCTACCGGAAAATTTGCAGGAGAGCGAATTGTTCGGACACGCCATTGGTTCGTTCACAGGGGCGATAAAAGATAAAAAAGGTATTTTCTTAGAGGCACAAGGAGGAACCTTGTTTTTAGATGAGATTGGCGAGACATCGCTTTCAACCCAGGTAAAACTCCTCCGATTCCTGCAGAATGGAGAAATACGAAAAGTTGGCGACAATAAGCCGATTTATCTTGATATCCGGATTATTGTGGCAACAAACAAAGACCTTGATGAGGCTACTAAAAACGGGTCTTTCAGAAAGGACCTATTTTATCGGCTGAATGTCATCCGGATTCATTTGCCGCCGCTCAGGGAACGAAAAGAAGATATTCCGATCCTCGTTAATCATTTTATGAATAAATATTCAAACCGGCTCCAAAAGAGCCTTCCAGAGATATCTGGCGATGCCATGACCCTGCTCCTGAATTACCCGTGGCCAGGAAATGTCAGAGAACTGGAAAATGTAATTGAGAGGGCAGTCACCCTGGTGAAAGGGAATCAGATTACCGTCACTGATCTGGCCTTGCAGAGTACATCTCCGGTGGAAACCTTCAATATTATAACTGAAATGGGTGGCATTCGGGCAGCTCTTGCGCAGGAGGAGAGAAAGACCATTATCGAAACTTTACGAAAATGCGCAGGAAATCGTAAACTGGCTGCAAGCAACCTGGGCATCTCTACAACAACCTTGTGGAGAAAGATGAAGGAATATCAGATACTGTCAAAAACGAGTTATAATACTGAAAATACCTAGCGCAGCCGCGAGCAAAAAGAATTTGACCACAAAGACACAAAGGGCACAAAGAAATATAGTCCTTTTTCTTTATGTTTTTTCAGTTCAAAGAAACATAAGAGATGCTCCCATTATTGCCCTCTGTCGCCACTGAAGATGAAATGTAATGGCAATAAGCGTTTGACACACCTGGTGGTCATGGTAAGTGGCTGCCTGTTACAAAAAAACTTAAAAAATATTTTTTACCAGAAATACGATAAAGATTCATATCATGAGCATTGTAGATAAATATTTGAGAAGGATAAACCGCTTAAGGATATCGGTAACAGAACTCTGTAATCTTCGATGCATCTATTGCAGGCCGGAGAGTGGCTTGGATCTGGCGAGACACAGGGATATTCTTACCTATGAAGAGATTTCGGTCGTTGTGCAACATGCCGTAAAACTGGGGATCAGAAGCTTTCGTTTGACGGGAGGCGAGCCCCTTGCACGCAAAAATATAGAATACCTGTTACGGATGCTGGGAAATATTCAGGGCATCGAAGATCTCGCCATGACGACCAACGGTATTTATCTGAAAGACTACGCAAAAGTACTGAAAGAGATTGGATTGTTCAGATTAAATATCAGCCTCGATAGTCTGGATAACGCAAAGTTTGAAAGGATCACACGGGGCGGGAAATTAAAGGATGTGCTGGGCGGGATTGAGGAAGTCCTTCATCTGGGATTTCGTAACACAAAGATCAACGTGGTTGCCATGAAGGGAATTAATGACGACGAGTTTGAGGAGTTTGCAAAACTCACTTTGGAACGAGACCTGGAGGTACGTTTCATTGAGTATATGGCGATGAACAAAAAAAGTCTAACATCTGAGGACAAATATATCCCCATGTCCGATATTATCGATATTATTGAGAAAAATAATGAACTCATAGTGCTTCCGCCTCCCATGCTCGGCAGCGGTGCTGCAAAAACATATAAGATCAAGGGCGCTATGGGGACATTGGGATTTGTATCGGCTGTGAGCCAGCCTTTTTGCGGCTCTTGTAACCGTCTCCGCTTGACCTCCGACGGCAAACTTCGCTCTTGTTTATTATCGGGAGGCGAAGTCGATTTGAAGGCCATTCTCAGAAATGATCCAACGGAAGAACAACTAACTGATGCATTTCTCCGCGCAGCAAACCTGAAACCTTCCGTGCATTCAGGTAAAGGACACGTCGTGATGCACCAGGTAGGAGGATAGTTAGCATTTTTCTAATAGACAATCACCAATTCCCCTTTTTATAAGGTTTACCGACAAACAACTTTTCCCGTAATTATTTTAATCTTCTGATCTCCACTCACCTGTGAATGTCTCCGTTGCCGGGCCCGTCATGTAAACAGTGTCATCCTCAGCCCATTCCAAGTCCAGGTCGCCGCCTGGTAAATGCGCAAGAATTATTCGTTCCGTCTTTTTATTAAGGACACCTGCGACGCACACCGCAGAGGCGCCCGTCCCGCAGGCCATGGTTATCCCAGAACCGCGCTCCCATGTCTTCATAGTGACCTCTTTCGGATTATGGACCTGAACAAAATGCACATTTATCCTTTCCGGAAACACACGATGGCACTCAATTTCCCGGCCATACCTTGAGACATCAATCTTGTTAAAATTATCAACGAAGATAACACAATGAGGATTACCCATGGAGACGCATGTAATACGGAATGATACCTCTTTGTCGAGCGACAAAACTTCGTCAATTACCTGTGTTTCTTTACCGAGCATAGGGATTTCTGATCGCATGAGCCGGGGTTTTCCCATATTGACCCGCGCCTTAGCCACCATCCCATTTTCCGTGAAAAGCTGAATCGTCTTAACCCCTGTAAGTGTCTCCACAGTGAGTGGATTCTTTTGGGTTATCTTGTGGTCATACACATACTTTGCAACGCAGCGAATACCATTTCCGCACATCTGCGCCTCGCTGCCGTCCGCATTAAAGATACGCATTTTGCAATCAGCCACCTTTGACGGCAGAATAAGGATAAGCCCGTCCGATCCCACGCCAAAATGTCTGTCGCTAATGTTCGAAGCTAACTTTGCGGGTTCTTTGACCACTTCCTCAAAGCAGTTGATGTAAACATAGTCGTTGCCAATACCGTGCATTTTTGTGAATTTCATAGAAGTGTTCCCCGTGTTTTTCAGATGTTTTTTCAAGTATGTACATTCTTCCATCCTTGCTTATTTTATCTGCAATTTCGGACGATTCAAGTCAATGTTTTCATGATTTTGCTTTTCTGTGTTCTTGTGGCCTTTCATAGTTTTATAGAAAAGAGTGAAGGTTCGCTTCAAAAAAAGCTTTACTAAAGCCCAGAAAAAAGTTAAAAATAAAGGATTATATTATTCATGAAAAGAAGCGATTAAGGAAACAAATTCTTATATAGTTTCAATTTATCAAAAGCAGTAAATCATAAAGGTTATTTGTGGAAATCAGGAAATTTAAAAAACTCCTCGTCGCCAACCGCGGTGAAATTGCGATACGGGTCTGTCGGACAGCATACGAAGTCGGTATAAGAACTGTGGCTATATACTCCCACGAAGACCGCTTTGCGCTTCATAGATTTAAGGCGGACGAGGCGTATCAGATTGGCAAGGGCAAAGACCCTGTCAAAGCCTATCTGGATATCGATGGGATCATGCAACTTGCCAAAGAAAAGGAAGTTGATGCCATTCATCCGGGTTATGGTTTTCTTTCTGAGAATGCCAACTTTGCGCGTGCTTGTGAAAAAGAGGGCATTGCCTTTATTGGTCCCCGACCGGAAATTCTCGCTATGCTGGGCGATAAAACCTCGGCCAGAGTAATTGCAGAAAAAGCGCAGGTTCCCATACTTTCCGGATGTAATCACCCGATTAAAAGCCTTGATGAAGCAAGAGAGATCAGTAATAAACTGGGATATCCGGTAATTATCAAGGCCGCACATGGCGGCGGCGGACGTGGCATGCGTGTGGTCCGTAACGAGTTAGATTTGGACCGTCGCCTGAGCGAGGCGCAACGTGAATCCCTGACGGCCTTTGGTTCCGATGAGTGTTTCATAGAAAAGTATGTTGAAAAGGCGCGACACATTGAGGTGCAGATTCTCGGCGACAGGCACCATAACATTGTACACCTGTTTGAACGTGACTGCTCACTTCAAAGACGTCACCAAAAGGTGATTGAGATCGCCCCGGCGCAGTACCTCGAGGAAGATATCAGGAAAAACATCTGTGATGCAGCCGTAAAAATATGCAAGTCGGTAGACTATGATAACGCCGGCACCGTAGAATTCCTCCTCGACACGGAGACCAACCGGGTTTATTTCATCGAGATCAATCCCAGAATTCAGGTTGAACACACCGTCACTGAATCTGTAACCGGTTTCGATCTGGTTAAGAGGCAGATACTCATCAGTGAAGGGTTTCCTCTCAATTCACCGGAAATCCTTATACCGAATCAGGAAGCGATACGGATCAATGGTATTGCCCTCCAGTGCCGCATAACTACAGAGGACCCTTCAAATAAGTTTATTCCCGACTATGGGCGCATCCAGCATTACCGTTCTGCCGGCGGTATGGGCATTCGTCTGGATGCCGGCACTGCATTTTCGGGCGCTCTCGTAACTCCCTATTATGATTCAATGCTCGTGAAGGTTACTGCTTATGGTTCCTGCTTTGAAGAAACAATACACCGAATGGACAGGGCATTACATGAGTTCCGGATTCGCGGCGTGAAAACCAACATCCCCTTTCTTATTAATCTGATCAATCACAAAGATTTCCAGAAGGGTAAGTGCACCACACGTTTCATTGATGAAAATCAGGAAATCTACCATTTCCCAAGCCGCAGGGACCGTGCCTTTCGCATCATGAGCTTCATGGGAGATGTCTTGGTCAACGGACACCCGCTTATTAAAGAAGCACCAAAATCTGTTTGCCGTCGTAAAGCGCCGGTTCCGGCTGTTGACCGCAGCAGCGCCAGACCCAAAGGCAACCGCGATCTCCTCCTGGAAATGGGACCTAAAAAATTTGCCCAGCACATCCTCATGGAGAAAAAACTACTGCTGACCGACACGACATTCCGTGACGCACACCAGTCATTGCTGGCTACGCGGATGAGAACGACAGATATGCTGAAAATAATAGAAACCTACTCCAGAAACCACGCCGATTTCTTCTCGATTGAGATGTGGGGCGGAGCAACCTTTGATACTGCCATGCGATTTCTTTGGGAGTGCCCCTGGGAACGACTGCGTCATATGCGCAAGCTGGCGCCCAATATTCTTTTTCAGATGCTGCTCAGGGCATCAAATGGCGTTGGATATACCAACTACCCCGATAATGTCGTCAGGGCGTTTATCAAACAGGCAGCGGAAAGCAGCATAGACGTATTTCGTGTCTTCGACTCATTGAACTGGGTAACTAACATGAAAGTAGCGATGGACGCCGTTCTGGAAACCCATGCCTTGTGTGAAGCCGCAATCTGTTACACCGGGGATATTTTGGATCTAAAACGAACCAAGTACACCTTGGACTATTACGTGAAAATTGCAAAAGAGCTGGAAGGTCTTGGCGCTCACATCCTGGCGATTAAGGATATGGCTGGGCTCCTGAAGCCTTACGCTGCCTATGAACTGGTAAGTGCCTTGAAATCAGAGTTGAAGATCCCCATTCACCTGCATACCCATGATACATCAGGCGGTCAGATCGCCACGCTTATCAAGGCCGCAGAAGCAGGTGTTGATATTGTCGATGCCGCCATAGGGCCATTTTCCGGGCTGACATCGCAGCCCAACCTGAATACCCTGGTGGAAATGCTGCGATTCCAGGAACGAGACACGTGTATGGACTTCAATGCCCTGGGAGAACTCTCCGCATACTGGGAAGTAGTCAGAGAGTATTACGAACCCTTTGAGTCCATCCAGAAGGCAAGCACTGCCGAGGTCTATCATCACGAAATCCCCGGCGGACAGTTTACAAACCTTTTCCAGCAGGCCCAATCTATGGGACTGGCGCATCGGTGGCACGAAATCACTGACACCTATGCGGATGTCAACCGGCTCTTCGGGGATATTGTAAAGGTTACTCCGTCATCGAAGGTGGTTGGAGATATGGCACTCTTTCTGGTGACAAATAACATCAATGCCCAGGAAATAGTCAATAATAACAAAGACATTTCCTTTCCCACCTCAGTTGTAGAATTCTTCGAAGGACGCCTCGGTCAGCCAACCGGGGGGTTCCCCAAAGAGGTACGGGATAAAATTCTGCGTGGGATGCCTGCTTCCACGGAAAGGCCCGGCGCTAATCTGCCTCCTGTGAATCTTGATGAAATCAAATACAAGGTTGAGACCAGGAAATCCAGACCCATCACAAATGAAGAACTCATGTCCTACCTGATGTATCCGGAAGTATTCCTTCAGTATGCGGGGCATAGAAAGAAGTACGACGACGTTTCTGTGATTCCCACAGATGTATTTTTCTACGGCTTGCCCATGAACGAAGAAGTTACCTTTGACATCGAAGAAGGAAAGACGCTAATTTTTAAACTGGTAGCCATAAGCCCGGTAAATGAGGAAGGAAACTGCACTGTCTTTTTTGAGTTTAACGGCCAGCCGCGCGAGGTGGTTATTGCGAATCGAAAGGCATCTTCATCCGTAATCAAACGTCTTCAGGCAGAAGAGGGAAACGTCAAACACGTTGGCGCACCCATGCCGGGGATGGTCGTCAATGTGAAGGTGAAAGCCCATGATAAGATTAGCAAAAACGATCCGATCCTGATCATGGAGGCCATGAAGATGGAGGCGACCATTTATGCAGAGCACGATGGTGAAATTAGTCAGGTGTTAGTGAAGTCAAAAGAGAGTGTCGAGGCAAGAGATCTCCTGATCGTCTATAAGTAATCATAAAGTAAAAGGTGACATCAGGATAGCAAGCATCGGGGCAGGCATATGGAAAAATCATCGCTGTAGTCCTCAAATGTATTGTAATGTTGAATGAAGCCTGTAATAAATCTGACGGAACTTGTTTCCATGAAATCTACCCTCGCAGAACTGGGGGGTAGGGAAAAAGATGTATCTTTGAACATTTCCATTCAGATATAATTTGTCATTCTGAAAGATTCGATCCCTTGTACCGCTTTGTTATTGCAAACACTTTATTCGTTCAATCATCGCTTCAGGCGATGGCAGATATTTTTTTAGTTCACGAGGCAGTTTCTTCGTCAATTTGTAAGTAGTGTCTGAACGAAAACCAGCCGAAGGCTGATAATACAAGGAGAAGAAGGCGAAAAGAATCGGATAAAAGTGTTGAATATTTGAAGCAGGAGAGGTAAACTTGTGGTGGAAAATGAGGGTTTGGC
>WBZR01000241.1_pt1 | contig 93542 bp, 77 predicted proteins | sample 5204231 | NCBI WGS metagenome assembly WBZR01 (sample SAMN12412403, study PRJNA552823) | activated sludge metagenome | isolation source: activated sludge from anammox sidestream of wastewater treatment plant... | place: USA: Virginia | collected 2017-08
GCCTGCGAAATATCATGTTGTAAAAAGTGGCGATGCTGTCCAGTTCGTGCGGTGTCATTTCCAGGAATTTTGCCAGCTCTTTCAATCGTTCATCCGATACCCAGCGATGATATTTCTGCACCACCTTTAATGCTTCAATGCAGGTTGCACTTTTCTTCGGCACATGATGAAACATCTCCTCAATTTCCTTGTATGCTTCTTCCGATATGATCTTTTCTTCTGCCATAATTTTTCTCAATCAATTTTATGATCCAAACCTTACCGGTCCACGTCCGATAACACGTAGTCCACGCTTCCCAATATTGCCAGTAAATCGGCAATGGTATATCCTTTACTTATCTCCGGCACAAACTGCATGTGCGGAAATGACGGAGTCCTGATCCGGGTCCTGTATGAACCGGTGCTTCCGTCACTGGTCAGGTAATAACCGTTATGACCTTTGGTGGCTTCCACTCCAACAAATGCTTCGCCGGCAGGAATGACCGGCCCCCATGTAACATTCAAAAAGTGATTGATCAACGTTTCGATATGTATCATGGTGTATTTCTTGATTGGTGGAGTGGTAGCAGGATGATCCGATTTATAAGGGCCTTCAGGCATGTTGTCCAGGCATTGTTTGATGATGCGGAGGCTTTGTCTCATTTCTTCTACACGAACAAGAGCCCTGTCATAACAATCACCGTTTTGTGCAGTGGGAATGTCAAATTCAAATTGCTCATAACCGGAATAAGGTTGTTTCTTCCGGAAATCCCATTCAAAACCTGTTGCTCTCAGCCCGGCGCCTGTCACTCCCCATTCTATGGCTTCTTCTGTTGTGTACACTCCGATTCCTACAGTTCGGGCTTTGAAAATATTATTGCGCATCACCATCTTGTCGTACTCTTTCAATCTCTTCGGGAAATAGTCGAGAAAATCCTTTACCATTTTTTCCCAACCATTAGGAAGATCCTGTGCCACTCCGCCGATCCTGAACCAGTTGGGGTGCATCCTGTCGCCGGTAATGGCTTCTACAATTCCGAAAAGTTTCTCACGGTCATAGAAGGTGAGGAATACGGGAGTCATCATTCCCAGGTCCTGTGCAAATGTTCCGTACCAGACCAGATGACTGGATATGCGGAACAATTCACTCAGCATGATGCGGATCACTTTTGCCCTGTCAGGAATTTGAATACCTGCCAGTTTTTCCACGCACATTACATAGGGAAAATTATTCATCACACCGCCTAAATATTCCACACGGTCGGTATAGGGAATATAAGTGTGCCATGACTGTCGTTCACCCATTTTTTCCGCACCGCGGTGATGGAATCCGATATCGGGAACAACATTGACAATGGATTCACCATCCAACTGTAACACCAACCTCAATACACCGTGAGTGCCCGGGTGCTGAGGCCCGAGATTCAGGAACATGAATTCCTCATCGTTGTTTGATTTTGAGAGTCCCCATTCTTCAGGTTTGAATTTCAGCATATCCTGTTCTTCATCCTGTTTGTCTTCGGGCAATTGAAATGGCCCCATCTCTGTGGCTCTTGCCGGATGGCATTTCTGCAGTGGATGCCCTTTCCATGTTCCGGGCATAAGGATCCTTCTCAGGTGAGGATGGCCTTCAAAGTTTACGCCGAACATATCATACACTTCTCTTTCGTACCAGTTTGCCGCAGGCCAGATCTTGGTGATGGAAGTGACGGAAGGTTTATCTGAAGAAAGAGGAACTTTTATCCTGATGAAATTATTCCGGTCGAATGATAATAAAAGATATACTATGGTGAATTTGCTGCCCGGATGAACCTTGTGCACTTTTGCCTGCTCATCAATGGCCGTCAGGTCATACAGCATTTTGTAGGGCTTGCTGATCCCGTTCTTCAGATACTTCAGCACTTCAGCAATATGAGCAGCATCCACCCACACAGTCGGGAATTCGTCCCTTGTAGGCTGCACCATCAGTATAGCTTCGCCGAACTTGTTTTTTAATTCAGAAATTATATCGTTGTCAGTCGTTGTCATTGATCTCTTGGGTTGGTATTACACTTATTGCAGTTTCTTCACTGCATCGGATACTAAAAGATCTACACTTCATCAGGAGGCCTGATCTCTGTCATCTTCATTCTTTCTGCACGTTTCAGATCTCTTTGGGCCGGCATATCAGGCCTTACAATACCCTGAGGGCCTATCACCCAGTTCAGAGGCCTTTTTTCTTTTCCTACTTTATCTCTTAATAAAACAATTCCCTCGAGGAAGGCATCGGGGCGGGGAGGGCATCCCGGCACATATACATCCACCGGCATAAATTTATCCACGCCCTGCACCACGCTATATATATCATACATACCACCGGAAGAGGCACAGGCGCCCATGGCGATGATCCATCTCGGCGCCATCATTTGTTCATACAGCCGTTTGATGATAGGCGCCATTTTTATAAAAACAGTTCCTGCCACTATCATCATGTCTGCTTCGCGGGGAGTGCCGCGGATCACTTCTGCACCAAAACGTGCCACATCATATTTACTCGTGATGCTGGTGGCCATTTCCACATAACAGCAGGAAAGGCCAAAATTGAAAGGCCAGATCGAATTCTTTCTTCCCCAGGCCACCATGCTTTCCATCGTAGTGAGCACTACGGATTGCTGTACCGTTTCTTCAAATGAACTATTGCCTTTTATTACGGTCGTAGGGTCATTTGCCTTGGTGGTCCACCATTTCATTTCTTACACTTTAATTTTTTAATAAACTGAACTTTTATTCCGCTATTGACCCGCTTGCTTTCACATCGGCCTTAGGATTTTTTTTCTGACGGCTCTCCCTGTTCCTTTGATGATAAGCTTTTAAAATTTTCTTACCCGAAGGGCCAAAGTCGAGAGCGCCGATCCTCCATTCATAAATCAATACAGCAATCAATATGGCAATAAAGAACAATACGATAAAATATCCTGCCCACCCGATCGCTTTCACGGCAATGGCCCAGGAAACTACAAACACAGCCTCCAGGTCGAAGATGACAAAAAACATGGCGATCAGATAAAAGTGGATGGGGAAAAGAACACGGGCAGTGCCGGTGGCTTCAATACCGGATTCAAAAACCTCATCGGTGGCTTTCTCCTTGTGCCTTTCGCCCAGGAAGTGGGAGGCTATCAGCATGAATGCAGCTAACAGTACAACAGCGATTCCATAAACTACAAATGGCCATAAAGTAGTATAAGTCGAATTCATTTATGCCGGGTTTTGGGCCATTGAAAGAAATGATTTTTAAGTATTAAAAACCTTTCTTCAAGGGACATAGTTTTTCAAATATTCCGCTCTGCTTTCAAGCATAAATTCCAAAAACCCGTTGTTGCGGCAACCGGTCTGTTTTAATAAGCTACCAAAAACTCAAATAAAAAATACCATTCGGGCTCTCAACATCAGAATTAAAAAATTGACCGGTTTATACTTTTACGTTACACAAATTTACCGACTGGCTTTTGGAGTAATTGAAGACAATTTACAGCTAATTTCTAATTAAAAAATAAAATTCTGATTTTGACCTGTGCAAAAAAAAATTTCAGAAATAGGAAAGATGTATTAAATATTTTTTGGTAATGAAAAATAATTCATTGAGAAAAAATGCTGAAAATATGCAGGTACGGATATGGCTTAGGCAATCCGGTTTTATTAAAAAAAAAAAATTTCCCTGCCCTGATCAATAAACAATTATTTTTTTCCGACCTTAATTTTTGCTAAAAAAGCCGGCCGGAATTTTTTTCATGTCATTTCTGGTTTGGGATCTTTTAGGTTGTCTATTTCCTGTAATTCAACTGCACCCGTACTTTGAGTTTTTACCGGCAGGCGCTGTGATCCTGCATTTATGAGCGGGGTGGGAGTGAGAAAGTATATTGTGTTGCTGTTTTTGCCCGGCGCATTTCAATGACCGGTTTATTCAATGCTGATGAGTTTATGTAAAAAGGCAAGCCGCACCAGGTCAGCAGTATTTTTTGCCTCAAGTTTGGATAACAGGCTTTTCCGGTACGTATCCACTGTATTAATACTGATATTGAGTTGTGCAGCCATTGCTGCATTGGTGTACCCGTCTTTGATCAGGTTGAGGATTTCTTTTTCCCTTCTGCCCAAAACAATTTTCCCCGTTGTTTGCTGTTCGGCAGAGTGTAAAATCTTTGCCACTTCAAAAGGCAGGTATATCTTGCCAATGGAAGCAAGATGAATGGCTTCCGATAATTCTTTTTGCGTTGCATTTTTTAATACATAGCCTGAGGCTCCGTTGTCCATCATCTCTTTTATATAGCTGGCCTGGTTAAAAGTACTGATGCCCAGGATGAATAATGAAGGATATTTATTTTTCAGTTCATTACAGAGGTCAATGCCATTACCATCCGGAAGGCTTATGTCAAGCAGCAATACATCCGGCAACTGATTTTTTAAAAATGCTTTGCAGGATTCAGCATTCGAGGCATAGCCGATCAGCTCAATATCTTTTTCCCTGGTCAAGAGTGAGCGGATACCTTCCACGACCATGTAGTGATCGTCAGTGATAAAAACTTTTATCATTTATACAATATTAAATTCAAGGTTCACGGAGGTTCCCTTTTCAGGAGAGGAATGGATATCTATAGTGCCTTTCAGCAATTCCACCCTGGAACGGATATTTTTCCATCCCATACCTTCCTGCCCTTCGCTGAGCTTTGTGTCAAATCCTTTGCCATTGTCTTCCACGTTTACCACCAATTTACCATTTTCTCCAAACAATTGCACTAACACCTCTGTTGCCCGTGCATGTTTAATTACATTGTTTACTAATTCCTGCACTATGCGATAGACAGCAATGGCTGATGATCTTTCCATTTCTTTTTTGGCCATACCCATTGACTGGTAAACAATATTTACTATCCCTGACTTGTTGATCTCGGAAATATAATCTCTCATTGCGGCATCCAGTCCGTAACGGACCAGTACTTCGGGCATCATGTTATGGGCTACACGCCGCATTTCTTTGATCGAACTGTCCAGCATGTCTATACTTCTTTCAAAAGCCTGGCGGTTTTCCCCGGCCATAATGAGATTTCCTTTCATATCCTGTAGTGAATATTTTACGCCTGACAGCATGCCGCTCAGCCCGTCGTGCAGGTCTTTTGCCAGCCTTGCCCTTTCCTGTTCCTCACCTTTCAGAACTGCCTCGGTAGCATTTAGTTTTTGTTCGGTCTCCAGTTCACTGATGCGCTGCCGGTGCAATTTTTGTTTTTGATGATAAGTCCGGTATGTAAGCAGTGATATGATGACAAGAGCGAGCGCCACACCGCCGAGCAGGTAATTGAGTCTTTTACGGTCTTTAATCTGTACCTGTTGCAGTTTTATAGTAGCCTCTTTTTTCTCATTCTCATATTGTTTCTCAAGGGAGATAGCTAATTTCTTATTTTTATCATTTACTATAGAGTCGGAAACTTTTTTGAAATCTTTGTAGTACTTGAGGCTCTTCTTTGTATCACCCCAGTCCTCATATAAATTAGATAAATATTCAAGCGCCGTATTTTTCTGAGCCAGTTCACCTGTTTTATAGATTTCTTCATAAGCCTGTAACAACAGTTTTTCTGCTTCCATGAATTTTTTTTCTTTCCTGAGTACATTTCCCATCTGTACCAGGGCATGGTACTCGCCATATTTCTGCATTTTTTCTTTACCTAAATCATAAGCCATTTTGAAATACTGGTAAGAAGAATCATATTTCTCCGACATGAAAAAAACTTCTCCGTTAATCAGGTAATATGAGATCAACATGTTGGGTTCATAATTTTCATCTTTATTAAAAAACAGCCTGGAACTATCCAGGTATTTTCTTGCTTCCTGATGATTGTTTTGCTCGGCTAAAGAATATCCGATGTACATATAGGCCAGAAAAAAATCTTTATTGGTACTGGTTTCCTTTGCAATTGCCAGAACTTTCCTTGCATACTCTTCCTGTTTATGATAATCCAGCATTTCTTTGTATAAGACGGAGGTATTGATATACCCGACCAATAGTTCCGGTAATCTGTTCAGCTTTTCATTCATCTCGTTAGCCTTTAACTGATATTCGATACTCTTTTCATAGTCATTCAGCATTTTGTAAATACCGGACATTTGTCCGTACACCTGCACTCTTTTAAACGCTGTGTTGGGATGGCTGCTGTTTTCCAGGAAAATGAGGGCTGTATCAACTGATGCGCTTGCTTCCTGATATTTTCCCTGCGCATAAAACAAATAGGATTGGTTGAAATAGATATTTGCGGCTTGGTAGTCCAGTTTTTTATTTTTTTTTGTAAAGGCAATTGCGTTTTGATAAGCCTGTGCTGATTTTTCCGTATCAATTGTTTCATAATAATATGCCAGCCTCATTAAACTCAATGCCCTGGTAGTATCAGGAAGATCCGACTTTAGCTGGTTACTGAGGCTGTCAATTTCTTTTTGCTGTGCAAATGAGTCAGTCAATAATAAAAAAGACAGGCACAGGATTTTCCATCGCCCTGATAACATACAGTTTTGTTTGAGATTACAAATTACTGTAAAGTTCTGAGGAGGATATCCCCTTTTTACGTGAATATTTATTTTTTATTTCACTCTTTCAGGTGGGAAATAGTCAATTGCCGGGAAGCCATATTTGAGAAAGATTACGGTCAGAAGAGCAGGTACATTACCCTGTTAAAATAATTATCGGGCAATTAAAAATTAATACAATGAAAACAATATTATGCTGCTTCGTAAGCATCCTCCTGGGTATATCGGCAACCCGGGCCCAGATACTTAAAAAAATAAAAGACAAAGTAAACAAGGCAGTGGATAAGACCATTGATAAAACTATTGACAAGCCGGCAGAGAAGCCGGCAGAGAAACCCACTGCGGAACCGACTAAAGAAAAGGAAGAAGAACCCAAAACAAACGAGACGGCGGAAGTAAAGAAAGTTGATGCGGGAACGTCATCATACAAAGTTTACAGCAAGTTTGATTTTATACCCGGGAAAACGATTTTATACTTCGATAATTTTGAAAAGGATAATATCGGTGAAACACCCGAAGGATGGATGACAACCAACGTTGCGGAGGTAGTAAAAATTGAAGGCCTGGAGGGCAACTGGATTACCCTGAATGCCAAAGGAGGCGCACGCAATATCATCCGCAACAAAAAGCAAAGCTGGGGAGATAATTACTCTGTAGAGTTTGACATTTTTATGGATCCGGAAGAAAAGAGGTCGGGGAATGACCTCTATATTATCCTGGCCAATTCAATGGGTAAATTGGTGACGGATGAAACTCTTTTAGGGAATAATTTGTTTAATGAAGATGCAATAATGATTGCAGCGGGGATTGAAAGGACCGGTGAAGTATTTCGGTTGACTACCGGAAAGGGAATGGGAAGCAACAGCGCCGGTGGAAAAAAGTTTTCTGATGAGCAGGGTTTAAAGCTGCTCATAACAATGCCGGTTCATATCAGTATATGTGTTCAGGGAAAACGCCTTCGCTTTTGGTGGAATAACAAAAAAATGCTGGATGTAAACAGTGCTATAAGCCCTGAGGCAATACCCAACCTTCTTGCCTTTACCGCCCATTATAATACCAACACAAAATTCTACCTGGGCAACATCCGTATTGCAAAAGATATCCCCGACACCCGGCTTGCTTTTGAGCAGGGAAAAATTATCAGTAATCTTCTTTTCTTCAGCGGCACGGCAAAACTGAAACCCGAAAGTATGGGTGCATTATATGATGTCAGCAAAGTAATCAAAGATGCCACCAACACGGTAAAAATAATTGGGCATACAGATTCCGATGGTGACGACGCACTGAATATGAAGTTATCGAATCAGCGGGCCGAAACAGTAAAAGATATCCTGGTAAAAGAATACGGAATTGATGAATCTAAACTTACTACCGAAGGCCGGGGCGAAACACAACCTATTGCTGATAACAAATCTGCTGAGGGTAAAGCACAAAACCGAAGAGTGGAATTTATTTTTAAACCGGAAGCAGATACATATATAAAACCTGCAACTACTCCTTCAGGCGCCAATGCCAAAGCTTCTGAAAAGACAGCGAAACCGGTTGCATCAACACAACCAGAGACTTCTGGTTTAAATAATGCACCGGGAACTTTGTCGCTTCAATCAAAATTGCTGAACATTATCCTCCCGTTTACCCAAATTATGAAAGGAGAAAACAATACCTATGTTTTACTGGCAAGTAAAGAAGAAGGAAATAACAGTGAGAATTATTTACAGATAACATTTAAGCCAATAGCAGGTAAACTGGCTCCGGGAACTTATAATTTTAATGAATTAAATCAAAAGAATCCTTCTTATGGTATTAAAGAGTTGCCGGAAATTACCGGAACCAAATCTGTGCTGTATTATGGCGCCGGTAAAAAACCTTATATCTCTTCATTCGTACCCTTCTTTTCTACGGAACATGAATCAAAGTATTACGCATCTTCTTTTGCACATAATCCCCCTCCGCCATTACCCGAATGCAAATTGGTAATTGAATCTGTTAAAGAAGGCAAAGCCAGCGGCTATTTTGTAATGGGAATCAAAACAGAAGGAAATAGTCCCGTAAAAATAGGGGACGCTATGACCAGAACATTTACCGGTAAATATGGGGGCCAGATGAAAGGGATGTTTAAGGATATACCGGTGTATTAATTAATGGTTTTAAAATCTTTGATGTCTCGGCTATGTAAGGCATACTGTCCCGCATCATTATTATATCGCTATAAACGATGATATGGCTTTTCGAAATTATAAGTTTTGAAAAGCGGGCATGATTTTAATGAGACTGACGGTCTATCTTCTTATCGGCTGGGGTGTGGAATACAGAGTATTATTGGTGCCGCCTAACAGATGAATTTTTTTATCACCGCCGTTCACCGCATCGCAACTTGCAATGGAATAAGTAGTACCTATGCCCAGCGTGTGGAAGTAAACTCTTTTATCATCAGGAGTCCAGTAGGGTACGCCATCGGAAAGCCCATCATCCAGTAAAACTTTTCTATCGGACCCATCGGTGCGGATACGGATGATATCGCTATTCCAGGGTGTCAGCAGAAAAGTACTTACGGAGAAAGCGATGTATTGTCCGCTGTTGCTCCAGCAGGGATCAAAACAATACAGGTTGTCATCGGTAAGCCTGGTTTCATTCTTCAGTTCATGAGTGCTTTCGTTATAATCCGCTTTAAAGATCTCAAAGTCATCATTAGTGCCATTGAGTTTATCATCCGGCAGGGAAACGTAAACGATCTGTTTTCCATCGGGTGACCATGCAGGATCGGCATATACCTTATTCCTGGTCGAGATAATATATGGGTCGTTGCCATTGATATCCGTTACCACCATTCTCCATTGAAAGTTCATATAACCTCTTTGTGGATCTGTGCAGAAGGCCGCCATCAGTATCTTTTTCCCATCCGGGCTAAACTTGGCCACACCCTGTTTTTGCCATCCGTACTTGCCTTTCGGAATAATAAGTTTAGGATCACTCCCATCAATGTTGAATACCATCAGTTCGGCATTATCATAATCATTTCCGGGATTGTCAGTTTGTGCCGGCCCCTTTTTTGGGGTGCGGTAACACAGGAATTTTTTATTATCATAAGAAACCCGGGGCCACCAGTAATTATTGGTTAAATCGTTGGTCATGTTCTTTTCGGCCTGGCCATCATAACTGAATATCTGTATTACTGCCTGCTGGGCATCGCTTTTATCATAAAACAAAGTGACTTTATCATTGACAGGCGCTACCGGGTCACGCTTACAGGAAAAAAGCGTAAGGGTTACCAGGGCCAAAAGAGCAAATCTTTTCATCGGGGTATGTTTTTAAAATGTTTTTGTTGATAACAGCAAATTCATAAAGCTGCTTCTGGTAAAGTAAAAATCAGGCCAATATGCTTTCAATGATTTCGGCTGTAACTTTACTTTAGACCGGGGAAAGAGGGAAAAGGATGCTTTATTCTTAAATATTGATGGAGGAGTAAATAATAAAATAAGCCTGTTGCAAAGCTGCCGGTCAACAACTTTGCGTTCCGCAGGGTAATTGGGAAGCATCCGGACTGAAACTACTGGCGATTCAGTCCTTTTCGAAAATTTCTGCTTTTGGCTAATTCCACATCCTGATTGTACTGACAACAATCAAGGTGAATTATTTATTAAAGCAAAAAAGCCGTACTAACTTTATTGCCGATACGACTTCTTTTCTGAACGATGACAAGTTGTGTTCACCTGTCATTTTCCACGGACCTCTTACTTATTAACTGACGAGAAAACGAAGATCCTTTCTAAGGGTATGAATATTTTATTTGGTGAATTTCTGAGGGAAAGCTGCAATGATCCCGTCACTCAAAGCATCTGCCAGCATCATCATGTGTTTTTCAGCTTCTCCGTAGGAATTGATACCGCTTGCAAAATCATCATGCTGAATTGCGGTGGCATAAACCAATGTCTGGTCAATATGTGTTTTCAACATGTCACGGACAAAATCACGGGGCCAGTACTTGTTGGCATTGGCAAGAAAATCACCAATTTCCTGTGCGTTTTTATATGAGGCGGCAACAGCTTCTTTCAGGTTTTCCTGCTCACCTCTTTTGGCTGCAGTCATCACTTTCACCACTGAGAAAATATGATCTTTCAGAAGTTTGGTCAAGGCATTACCGGCTTCTTCACCGTAGAAAGGTTTGATCGCATTGCCTATGTCTTCCTGGTTTTGCAAAAGACGTGCTGCAGTGGCATCATAATTACGTGTGGTAGTGAAAAAAGAAGTAACGGCTGCATAGGTCCATTCCATGTGCTGTGACCAGAGGAACCTCATAGCTGTACGGAGCTGTAATGTGCTTTCATTGTAAGTGGCTTTTGCCTTTGCTACGGCTGCATTGTTTTCAACGGCAGGCATGTTATGGTTTTGTGCATTTGCCGTGAACAGCAGCAAGCCTGAAAAAGCTAAAAGAGTGATAGCTTTCTTTGAAAAATTTCTGAGCGTTTTCATCTTATTATGTTTTTTTAAGTTTGAAAAATTGTGTTATGATTGATTAGGGTAGGTGAGTGCACCAAAGGTTACAAGCCCTTAAAATTTTCTTTGGAATTCTTTTCTTATGGAAAATTATTTTCTGAAAACCAAAGTGTTCTTTGAGAAAGATTTAAAAAAGGAATATCCGTGTTGGTAAAGCGCAACCGTTTGATAAGCCTGGATGATTTACCGGATTTAGAAAAGATAAAGATTATGGTTTATTGAGCAGTCGCCGGATTATGATCAGCAATGATCAATAAATAAAGTGTTTGCTGCCGGGCTCTGTTATGCGAAGCTCCTGTACTGAATTTTTATTATATCGCTTGAAGTGATCAAACAACTTTTCGAAACTGCAAGTTTCGAAAAGCCTGAGTCCACCTTTTAAGAACCATACAAGTCCTTTTTTGCTTCAGAAATACGGCGATGAAGGTCACCATAAGTTTTAGCCCAGTCCTTCTTGCCGGCAAAATATCCGAAGATGCACAATCCCACAAAAAAACATATCCAGATTAGAAGCAGGAGTTCTTTATTTATGGCGTATTTAATAAGCCTGTCAATGAACACCATTCCACCTCCAATACCTAATATTACCAGTATTGGAATAATTTTTAGAAGCTGGCCGACAGGAAGGTACATCAATCGTCGATCTGCTGTCTCAAGGAACTTAACGGGAGGGAGCAAATAAAATTTGTCTGGAAGTGGTTTTGAAGAGTTCCAAAAATAAAGAGCACCCAGTATAAATCCTGATCCTATTAAAGTCATCCCAAGTGCAGATGCACCAGATCTGCCTGCCGTAATTGAAAAATATATGACTGAAAGCGCTACAAGAACCACACACCAAATAATAGATTTCCTTCTGCTTTTCTTCTGTTCAGTTTTAAATAATTCTATTATAGAATTTAATGAATCTTCTTTTGATTTTCCCTTATCAAAAACCGGAGTTGACATTTTTCCGACAACGTTTTTGAAATCATCGAGTTCCATATTTATCCTCCCATGCTTTTTTTATCAATAATTTGATTCTGTGAATCCTTGTTCTTGCATTTGCCTCGGACAAACCAGTGATCTCGGAAATCTCTTTATAGCTTATCTCCTCAAGATAAAGAGCTACAAGCGTCCTGTCAGCATGAGGAAGTCCGGTAGTGAATTCCTTGAAGAAATTCAGTTTTTCCTCATCCAAACCAGAATCCGGCTTGTGTTCGCAAATGGAATCGAAATATTCAAGTTGAGAAAAGTTGGTAAAAAGGTTATTTTTTTTCTTTGCTTTTGATATAAAAGTCAGGCATACATTAATAGTAATGCTTGTTACCCAGGTTTTCAACTGCGAATCACCTCTGAAATTCTTTATATTGAGCCAAATTTTAATAAGTACTTCCTGAAAGGCATCCCTGGCATCATCGCCAGGACCAAAGTAATAGCAGCAGATTGAGTAAATCCTTTTCTGATTTTCTTCAAGTGCTTGTCTGAATTTTATATGCTGTTCCATCGGGCTTCCTTCTTCTCTGTTTAATTAGACTGACTTTTTCAATTTTGTTACATTTATAAATTAGCTGCACATATTTACTATCGTTTCGGGACTTGGCAATGACAGCATTACGAAGCACTAAACTGCCGGCAAGCATCCCGATAGCTATCAAGATAAAATAGAAGCACCACACTTCAAGTAACCACTGTCCGCCCGCTATCGTTAAGCCCTTGTGCATGTTGTGCCACTCACACCCTGTTTATAAAGATATTTTCTAGCTAAAAACCCTGGCCGGTAAAACGCAACTGTTTCATAAGCCTGGATGATTTACCGGATTTAAAAAAGATGAAGATTATGGCTCTTTAAGCAGTCGCCGGATTATTATCAGCGATGGTCAATAAATAAAGTGTTTGCTACCGGGCTCGGTTATGCGAAACTTCTGTACTGAATTTTTAATATATCGCTTGAAGAAATGAAATAACTCTTCGAAACTTGTTGTTTCGTTGAGTCAGGCAAATATATATGTCATCTGTTCTGAGAAACCGGATATCATCCTCCTTTCACAGTTTCCCTTACTCCTTCCTCCGGTCCAGTAATTCGGAAGCCAGGAAAACGCTTTTTGAATTTTTCGCAGTTGAAATAGTAGTTGCTGTCATAATGGATCATCACATCTCCTAATTCTCTGAATAAGGGAACAAAGTTTCCTATAAAGCGTACCATTTTCCCCGGAACAGCTTTGAATTTTGCAGGGCGCTTCAGTTCCTTTGCAAAAAGTTCAACCCATTGCTTGCCGGTCAGCTTTTCAGATTCTGTAGGCAGGTGCCATACCTGGCCGTATGCATCTGCAGTATTGCCCAGCAGGGCAGTGGCTTTGGCTGCATCCGGTGTATAGGTCAGGCTGTGCCAGGCAGAAGCATTGCCCAGCCAAATGGGAGTCTTGCCGTCTTTCAGTTTTTTATAAACGGTTTCCATGATCACGCTTGAGCCGACTCCGGATCCGTAAAAATCAGATGAGCGAACCAACATGGCACTCAGATTGCCTGCTTTCATTTCCTGCAACAGGTTTTCAGCAATGGCTGCCCTGATCTTTCCCTTTTTGCTTGCCGGATTAACGGGAGTCTCTTCGGTGAGATTCTCCATGTAAACCGGATCGTACATATAAGGGTTGTCAAAAAAGACCAGTTTAGCATTATGTTTCTTACAGGCATCAATTGTGTTTTGCATGATCACCGGCCATTTCTCTTTCCACTCTTTCAGTTTGTAGGCAAGCCCTGCAACAAGATAAGCAATGTGTGATCCTTCCACAGCTTTTTCAACCCGCTCTTTATCCGTAAGATCACCGGGAAACAGTTCATCTGTTTCATTGATCTTTTGGGGATTGCGGCTCATCAGCCGGATGTGAGGATCATAAGGAATAAGTTCTTTTGCAAGCGGCTTGCCGATGTTGCCGCCGGCTCCTAAGATGGTTTGCATACGGTTATTTTACAAATGAATGTAAAGAAAAGTCAAGGTTGTAATAGAAATAATTACCCACATCTCAACCCTGGTTCTTTATGACAAGAATCAAGGCGAATTAGAAAGCCTGATAACAACCCGTGTTTACAAGAGCGTCATGCGAAAAACTGTGGATATCTTTTTTGAATATTACCACAAAGTGGTATTGTTTAATTGATATCAAATCATGTAACTTGCCCTTTCAACAATATTTACGCACTTTTAAATTTGAGCACTATGATCAAAATGCAAATCATCGGAAACCTCGGCAAAGACTGCGTGGTAAACACTGTCAATGGAAAAAATGTGATCAACTTCAATGTGGCACATACCGAGAAGTACAAAGACAGCCAGGGCAATAACCAGGAAAAAACTACCTGGGTGGACTGCGCCTGGTGGACTGATCGCACCGCCGTTGCCCAATACCTGACCAAAGGCAAGCAGGTGTATGTAGAAGGACAGCCCGAAGCAAGATCTTTTCAAAGAAATGACGGTACACCCGGATCTTCACTTTCTCTTCGTGTAAGAGACTTACAATTACTCGGCGGACGTGGCGACAGTGGCGGAAGCTCTATGTCAGCTTCATCCAATACGGCAGCATCTGTCACCAGTAGTGTACCATCGGCCAGCGATATTACAGAACCTGTAGATGATCTCCCGTTTTAAGACTTACCCCTTTATGAAAAATACAACCCCGGTAAACCATCCGGGGTTTTTTTATTCAGGAGCAGCGAATAGATATTTTGCTGTTTCTTTGCTCCATGTCAGAAAAAATTTTTACGTACCATCAGTTACTTGATTTTGCAGAAAAAGTTTTCAGAAAGATCGGGTGCCCCGATAAAGATGCTGTTACTGCTTCATCCGCATTAATTTCTGCAGACCTGCGGGGTATTGATTCGCATGGTGTGGCAAGGCTCAGCGGATATGTCCGTTTGTGGGAAGTAAAACGGGTGAATGTTTCTCCCGGAATAAAAGTGATCTATGAGACAGCTTCTACTGCCGTCGTGGATGGTGATTCAGGATTGGGATTGGTGGTAGCCCCGTATGCCATGAATATTGCCATTGAAAAAGCAAAGCAGGCAGGCACCGGTTGGGTGAGTGTGCAAAACAGTAATCATTTTGGAATAGCAGCACATCATGCTATGATGGCATTGCAGTATGATATGATCGGAATAGCAATGACCAATGCAAGTCCTCTGGTTGCTCCTACATTTTCAATTGATCGCATGTTGGGGACTAATCCTATTTGTGTGGCAGTACCCGCAGGAAAAGAACCTTCATTTGTAGCTGATCTTGCCACAACAACTGCAGCAAACGGTAAATTGGAAATTCTTCAGAGAAAAAAACAAAGAGCACCATTGGGCTGGATACAGGATAAAAACGGGAACCCTTCCACTGATCCGCATGAATTAAAAAACGGGGGAGCATTGTTGCCACTTGGCGGCGATAAAGAACACGGAAGCCACAAGGGATATGCACTGGGGGCAGTAGTGGATATTTTCTCAGCATTATTAAGCGGGGCAAATTATGCACCATGGGCGCCGCCGTTCCCTGCTTATGTACCCATGCCTGCTGAACAACCCGGTAAAGGTATCGGTCATTTTTTGGGAGCTATGAGCATTGATGCCTTCCGTCCCGCTGATGAATTTAAAAAACACATGGATCATTGGATCAGTGGTTTCAGGAATGCAAAAACCATTGAAGGGGAAGAAAGAGTACTCATACCCGGAGATCCCGAAAGAGAAATGCAGGAAAAAAGATTAACAGAAGGTATCCCGCTTGTTGATTCAGTGGTAAATGAACTGGAGCAGCTGGCCGAAAAATTAAACCTTCCTTTTATCTGAAGGGAACATGTGACAGTTGAACGGGACTCAAAAGTTTAAACCATCCCTTCAGAACAAGCTGTAAAAATTCATCTGTCTTCTTCCGGTATTGAAAATGTAAAATACAGGATTCCTGTATATAAAAAGAAGAGATTAGCCTGCTATTATGAATTTCATTCCTGGAAAAAAAGAGGTGTGAATGCTCTCCGGATGATAGTGACCGGCCACTCAACCTACATGTCATTGAAACTGTAAAGAGGTTGAATGATCAGTATTTGTTTGTAATTAATAGGTAAATTCCTTCGTGGAAGTTAATGTAATAGTATTCTGCCTTTATCTTTGCCCCTCAAAATTTTAAACCATATCAATTGAACTTATGAAAGTGATGAAATTTGGCGGTACCAGTGTGGGCAAACCTGAACGGATGCATCACATCGCTTCGCTGGTGACAAAAGGAGCTGAACCAACCATTGTCGTACTGTCAGCATTATCCGGAACCACCAATTCATTGGTGGAGATCAGTGATCTTCTATCGGATGGAAACCGTATTAAAGCCAAAGAATGTATTGATAAACTTGAAGCGCATTACCATGCTTTTGTAAAGGATCTCGTGGTACAAAAAGAAGCTGTTGCCAAAGCCGGATCGATCATTGCAGAGCATTTTGAATTTTTGAATATCATTCTTAAAATTTCTTTCAGTGAAGCATTGAGCAAGGATATCCTGGCACAGGGTGAATTATTATCCACGAAACTATTCTGTACATACCTCGGAGAGCAGCGTATGGAACATTTGCTTTTGCCTGCACTGGAGTTTATGGTGATTGATAATTATGATGAGCCAAAGGTCAGTGATATAAAAAGCAAACTGAATCAACTGTTGCGGAAGCATAAGACTAAGAAATTGTTTGTAACGCAGGGATATATTTGCCGCAATTCAAAAGGGGAAGTGGATAATCTGAAAAGGGGAGGCAGTGATTATTCTGCCTCATTGATAGCTGCTGCGATTAATGCCAGCGCCTGTGAGATATGGACAGATATTGATGGCATGCATAATAATGATCCCCGCATTGTAAAAAAAACCATTCCTGTTGAACGGCTTAGCTTTGAAGAAGCGGCTGAATTAGCCTATTTCGGAGCTAAAATTTTGCATCCTGCATCAATCTGGCCGGCACAGAAATATAAGATACCTGTCAAATTGCTGAATACCATGCAGCCGGAAGCAAAGGGAACACTGATCACCGAAGAAGCCGGATCCGTAGGAGTGAAAGCCGTTGCAGCCAAGGATAATATCATCGCCATACGGATTAAAAGCAGCCGTATGTTGCTGGCGTATGGTTTTCTACGGAAGATTTTTGAAGTATTTGAAAAATACCGTACGCCAATAGACATGATCACTACTTCAGAAGTGGCGGTATCCCTGACAATCGACAGCCCCGCACATCTGAAAGAGATCGTAAAAGAACTGGAGCCGTTCGGAAGTATTGAGCTGGATGAAAAGCAAACGATCATTTCTGTTGTGGGAAATGAGATTGCACAAACAAGTGGTATGGTGAAAAAACTGTTTGGCTCTATCATGAATATCCCGGTTCGCATGGTTTCTTATGGCGGCAGCCCGCATAATATATCTTTGCTGGTGCCGGCAGAATACAAAACACAGATCTTACGCCAATTGAATAAAGGTATGTTCGGGTTGGAATAGTGTTGAATTTTTTTACTGGTAGTTCAAAATGGTATTGTCGCTTATTAGTCAGATATAAAGAAAAATTATGGACACGAAAACAAAGATTATTCTCAGCCGCTCTTCCGATTGGAGGAACAAATTCAGGAGTTATAAAGTATTGATCAATGAAGTTGAAGCCGGCTCCGTAAAAAACGGCAGCGCTGAAGAGTATTCAGTTCAGCCGGGAAACAATTCTATCCAGTGCAGTATGGGCTGGTATAAAAGCGAGTCTTTTTCCGTTGATGTCAAAGAAGGAGAAACGGTTTACCTGCGTGTTCGTTCCGGGATGAAATATTTTTGGCCCTTATATATAGCATTGCTTGCCGGTTTGTTTATGGTATTTTATTTTCAGAGAAGAGCAGATGCTCCGGTGTGGGCCACTCCACTCGGGCTGGCGCTGATTATTCCCGGGTTCCTTTATAATTTGTATTATACTACCCTGGGCAGGAAAAGATATTTTGTGATCGGGAAGGATACAAAAAACATTTTTTCTTAAATGAACGGGCTCTGTATTTGCAGGGATTCTAATTATTTATCACTTTCCTATTAAATGATCAGCAATGCATCTCCGTAGCTAAAAAAGCGGTATTTATCTTTAATCGCTTTTTTATATGCTTCTATTGCCAGTTCATAACCGGCAAAGGCACAGGTCATGATCAGCAGGCTTGTTTTAGGCAAATGAAAATTAGTTACCAGTGCATCAGCAATATTGAAATCATAAGGAGGATGAATGAAGATATTGGTCCAGCCCTCTGAAGGTTTTAAGAGTTTTTCTGCTGTAAAAGATGATTCCATAGCCCTCATGGTGGTTGTTCCGATAGAACAGATCCTGTGTCCGTATTCTTTTGCCCGGTTTACGATTTTACAGGCTGTATCGTCTATTCGGTAATATTCTGCATCCATTTTATGCTTACTGAGGTCTTCCACTTCAATGGGCCGGAATGTGCCCAGCCCGGTATGCAATGTGATCTCGGCAAAACGGATCCCTTTTATTTCAAGCCGCTTGATCAGTTCTTTGCTGAAATGAAGCCCTGCTGTCGGGGCTGCTACTGCACCTTCATATTTTGCATAAACGGTTTGGTAGCGTTCTTTATCTTCTTCATCCGGTTTGCGTTTAATGTATTTGGGCAATGGTGTTTCACCCAGTTTTTCGAGCATAGCCCGGAAATCTTCTTCAGTGCCTTCCCATAAAAAGCGGATAGTGCGGCCCCTGCTGGTGGTATTGTCTATAACTTCTGCCACCAGGTCTTCAGCATCTCCGAAATAAAGTTTGTTGCCTACACGGATCTTGCGGGCAGGATCCACTATTACATCCCAGAGCCGGTTGGGTTTGTTCAGTTCCCTGAGCAGGAATACTTCGATCTTGGCTCCTGTTTTTTCCTTGCGCCCATACATACGGGCAGAAAATACTTTGGTGTTGTTTACGACAAACACGTCTTTATCATCGAAATAATCAATGATGTCCCGGAAATGTTTATTCTCCATTTGCCCGGTGTGGCGATGCACCACCATCATGCGGGCATCTTCACGTCTTTTGGTTGGATTTTGTGCGATCAGGTTTAGCGGAAGATCAAATCGGAACTGAGAAAGCTTCATGAGTGTTTTATTTTTTTATATCTCATGACTCAATCCGGTGGTAATACTGAAGATTCTCTGCCATATCTCCGGCCTTACGGCGCCGGGCTGGTCATGGTTCCCATCTTGCAACTGACAAGATGGGTTTTAAAGTCGGCAAAGGTATAACATTCAAAACAAAGTCCGGTTTAATTTTCTGAATGTTTTTCCTGCCCCCATGAAAAAGGAACACAGCAAAAACCACAGGAACCGGGGAGAAAACTTTTTTGATCGTAATGCAAATCAGGCAACAATACCTTTTGGAATGGATGCAATCAGTTTTTTTGTGTATTCCGAACTGGGATCAGAATAAATTTTTTCTGCAGGGCCTGTTTCTTCGATTTTCCCTTTGTTCATCACCATAATCCTGTCGCTGATATAATGTACTACGGAAAGATCATGTGATATAAAGATTATTGTAAATCCATATTCTTTTTTCAGGTCATTGAGCAGGTTTAGTACCTGTGCCTGCACACTTACGTCCAATGCTGAAACCGATTCATCGCAAATGAGAAAAGAAGGTGATAATGCCAGCGCTCTTGCAATAACTATTCTTTGCCTTTGCCCACCTGAAAATTCGTGAGGGTATCTTGAAAAATGGTCAGCATTCAGCCCGACTTTTTCCAACAGTCCGACAACCTTCTCTTTACGGTCTTTTTGTTGTGAAATGATCTTATGAACTTTCAACGGCTCTGCAATAGCCGGGCCAATCATTAATCTCGGATTCAATGAAGAATAAGGGTCCTGGAAAACTATTTGTATCTCCTTGCGGAGTGACAACATCTCCTCTTTTTTTTTCTGAGTAAGGTCAGTATTATTATAAAAGATTTTTCCTGAAGTTGGTTCAATCAGCCGGAGCAATGTTCTGCCCAGGGTAGTTTTGCCACAGCCGCTTTCTCCCACTAATCCAAGTGTTTCTTCTTTAAAAACTTCGAAACTCACATTGTCCACGGCTTTGGTAAATTCAAGTGGCGTTCCAAAAAAATTCTTTTTGGCAGGAAACCATACAGATAGGTTTTCTGCACGGAGCAATACCTGTCCCTGCACTTTTATTCTTTGTTCCGGGATGTTTTCAGAACGGTCGGCAATAAGGATTTTAGGCTCATCTGCGATAGTTAAAAAATCACTCACTACCGGCAGCCGTTCTGGTTTATTATGGTTTGCAGGCCTGCAGGCCAATAAAGCTTTTGTGTAGGGATGCTTTGCATGAGAGAATAATTCTTTCACAGGCCCCTGTTCTACAATCTCTCCCCGGTACATCACTAAGGCCCTGTCTGCTATTTCTGCAACGAGGCCAAGGTCATGGGTAATGAAGATCACGCCCATTCCCGATTGTTGCTGTAAGTCCCTGATGAGTTGTAAGATGGTTTTCTGAACGGTAACGTCCAAAGCAGTTGTCGGTTCGTCGCAAATAAGAAGTGATGGATGGCAGCACATGGCCATAGCAATCATCACCCTTTGTTTTTGACCTCCGCTGATCTGGTGGGGATAACGGTTAAAGACTTTTGCTGGATCAGGAAGTTTCACATTCCGGAACCATTCCAATGTTATCTTTTTGGCTTCCGTGTAAGATATTTTTTGATGTCGTTGTACTGCTTCGGTCACTTGTTTTCCGCAAGTAATCACCGGGTTCAGTGCCGTCATTGGCTCCTGGAATATCATGGCGATCTTGTTACCCCTGATTTCTGCTAGGGCAACAGGATCTTTCAGCAACAGATCCTCAGATTCATTAGCGTTTTCAGAAAAGAGAATTTTACCCGAAGTGTACTTTGCAGAGTGGGGGAGCAATTGTAAAACGGAAAGAGAAGTGACGGATTTTCCTGAGCCGGATTCCCCGACCAGGGCTACGATCTCACCTCGCTTTACTTCGAAAGAAATATTTTTTAAAGCCGGGTTGATACTGTTTTCAGAAATGAAATCAACGGAAAGATCTGTTATAGAAATAAGAGGCTCCATCAGAATTTCAGGTGTCTCACCGTGAGTCCGTTATTGATCAGTTGCTTCAGCGAGTCAATGCCTATTTTTAAATGGCGTTCAACGTACAGGGCAGTTACATTTTTATCACTGGCAATAGTTTTTACTCCCTCGGGTATCATAGGTTGGTCACTGACAAGTAGCAAGGCCCCTGTAGGTATTTTATTGAAAAAGCCTACTGAAAAAATCGTAGCCGATTCCATGTCTATTGCATAAGCTCTGATTTTCTGAAGGTATGCTTTGAATTGATCGTCATGTTCCCATACCCTGCGGTTAGTGGTATAAACAGTGCCTGTCCAATAGTTCACTTTATAATCACGGATAGTGGTGGACACAGCTTTTTGTAAAGCAAATGCAGGCAATGCCGGCACCTCGGGAGGAAAATAGTCATTAGATGTTCCTTCTCCTTTGATGGCGGCGATCGGTAAGATCAGGTCGCCGATCTTATTTCTTTTTTTCAACCCTCCGCATTTTCCGAGGAAAAGGACAGCTTTAGGCCCTATGGCCGTCAGCAGATCCATGATGGTGGCAGCAGAGGGGCTTCCCATGCCGAAGTTGATAATAGTAATGTTGCCTGCGGTGGCACATTCCATCGGGTGATCTTTTCCATATACTTTTACTTTATTCCACCGGGCAAACAACCTTACATAGTTGTTGAAGTTTGTCAGCAGGATGTATTTGCCAAACTGGTTGAGTTTTTTGCCGGTGTAGCGGGGCAACCAGTTTCTTACAATTTCTTCTTTTGTTTTCATGACTGCGAATTTAATCAATTACCCTGTTCCGGGATATTTTATTAAAGGAAGTAAAGTTGTTTCCTGTTAATAAAAGCGGAATAGTACATTTGAAATATGATCGAGGTTCATTATCCGAAACCTGGTTTTAAATTTAAAAATGAAGGGGCAAAGAAATATATCTTTGATCCGTTGCGGAAAAAATGGATTGTGCTGACGCCGGAGGAATGGGTACGGCAAAATTTTATACAATATCTTTTACAGGAGAAAAAATATCCTGCCGCTATGATTGCCCTGGAAAAAGAAATACAATTGAGCGAGGTGAAAAAAAGATTTGATGTGCTGGTGTATAATGCACAGGTTAAACCTTACCTGTTAGTGGAATGCAAAGCTTCCGGGGTTAAGCTTGATGATGACGTCATTCAACAGGCGCTGCGGTATAATATTAGTGTACCCGTTCAGTATATTATTATTACCAACGGGGTACAGACATTTGGCTGGGAAAAATCCGGTCATGATCTCAGGCTGATAAAAGAGTTACCTGGCTGGAAATAACAAACTCTGCCCATTAGGGCAGAGTCTGTATAAAAAAAGTTTCACGGTTTATTTTGGCATTTCAAATATCTTATCATCAATTGGGACGTTCATACTGATGTCGGATAGTTTGGTTTCCTGAAATACCTGGTCTTCAATTTTCAGCATTATGCTCATACTGAACTTAAGGCCGTTGAAATCTTTATAATCACTGAAAAAACTTTCCAGGTTTAATTGCTGGCCCATCATTTCTTTAGCTTGTACCATTTTTACAAGAAGATTGTCACTTGTACTGATAAAATAGGTAGATACTTTGCCATCTTCTTTCCGGGTAAGCCTGATCTTATAACATTTTACGCCTTCTACATCTTCCTGGCCTTCCAATTCTGCCTGGTCGCCAAGAGCTTTGTAGTCCATCAAAGGTCCTCCGATAATAGATTCGTCTCTCCAGTCGTTTAATTCAGCGCCGGTAACTTCGGTGGCGGTGGTTGCTCCTGCCATCGGATTTACAGCCCAGCCTTTCCCATCTTTATATGCATTGATGACCGTTTTTCCCATAACCTCCACATCGGTACGCATGGCTTTTCCATTAATAATCCGGACAGTTAATGGGAGGCTTAATCCCTGCATCGAAACGTTTCCTGTCATTTTTAAAGTCTTTACTGCGTTGAATGCATTTAGGCCACCCACTGCTGATGAATATTTTTGAATAACCTCATCTACAGTCTGAGCCCGGGCAGCCATTACTGTAAAACACAGTGATGCTAAAAGAATTTTTTTCATATTGATTTTAATTTGAATTCACAAAATTAGTCGTTTAAAAAGTGATGGTCATTGAAATAATTCTTAATAAAAATCCCATCCTTTCTGATAGATGGGATTGTGTAAGTAAGCAATTTGTTTTGGGCATTTTTGAGTTATGGAAATATTCCCAGCTCTGCATAACTGGTGCCGACCTTATTAATGGCAACTACATAAGCTGCGGTACGCATATCCGGGATTTTGGGATTACTTTTCCATGCATCCATTATCTCATGGGTGGCGGAACTCATCGTTTCTTCAAGCCCGCTATATACGAGATCCACTTCGTCAGGCCCGTGCATAATGAATTCTCTTTCTCCTTCCTTCACTTTTTTTCCGCTGAGTTCTTCCAATTGCCCAAGAATATGTGAGTTGAGATTTTCCGTAAAACGTTTTTCAAGACGGCCATAACGAACATGGCTTAAATTTTTCAGCCATTCAAAATAAGAAACGGTAACACCCCCTGCGTTCAGATACATATCGGGTACTACCAGTATGCCTTTTTTTATAAATACTTCATCTGCTTCGGGAGTTAGCGGGCCGTTGGCTGCTTCCCCGATGATCTTGGCTTTAACCCTGGGTGCATTTTCACCATTGATTACATTTTCCAGGGCTGCCGGTATCAGGATATCACATTCCATTTCCAGCATATCGCTGCTTTTGTCAAAGTTGTGGGCTCCGGGAAAATTCAATATGGATCCTGTTTTTTTCCGGTGCTGGAATACTGCTTCAACATCCAATCCCTTTTCACTCCATATCGCACCTTCATACTCTGCCAAACCGATAATTTTTGCTCCTCCTTCGCTGAAGAATTTGGCAGTGTTGTATCCGACATTACCCAATCCCTGCACTGCCACCCGTTTCCCTTCCACGCCGGTGGTCAATCCTCTTTTTTCCATGATGTCTTTCATGTGGCACACTTCCTTCAATCCAAAGAAGACACCCAGTCCCGTAGCTTCACGTCTGCCGCGAACTCCACCTTGTGTTACAGGTTTTCCGGTTACACATCCTGCAGCATCAATTTCCCCGGGATGCATGGCAGAATAAGTATCAAGTATCCACGCCATTTCCCTTTCACCGGTTCCATAATCGGGTGCTGGAACATCTGTGCCGGGCCCGATAAAATTTTTCTTGATCAGTTCGGCAGTATAGCGGCGGGTGATCTTTTCTAATTCGTAGGCGGAATATTTTTTCGGATTGATCTTGATGCCTCCTTTGCCGCCGCCAAAGGGAACATTTACTATTGCACATTTATATGTCATCAATGCAGCCAGAGCCATTACTTCATCCTGGTTTACTTCTGCAGCAAAACGGATACCTCCTTTGCAGGGTGTTTTGTGATGTGAGTGTTGCACCCTGTAGGCTTCGATCACTTCAATACTTCCGTCATCTCTTTTGATGGGAAACCTGATTTGATAAACGGCATTGCAAATTTTTATTTGCTCCAGTATGCCCCGTTCCCATTTGGTAAACTCGGCTGCTTTGTTAAAGCTCTTTTCAACAGCGCCAAAAAAGCTGTAATTTTTGTCTGCCATGATTTAAAATTTTGTTTAAGCAATCGTTTTTAATATCGGGCAAAGCGGTTCCTTTTTATAAGCATCGCTTTGTTCCATTCCTGTTTTTTATTTTGTCTCTTTTTCCAGTTTGCTGATCTTACGGTCTAATCGTACCATATATAGTATCAGCCCGGTCAGTATGGTGAGCATGACGGCCACCACTACGTAGATACGGCCGTTGCTGCGCATGGTATCCTCCATCTGAGTGGTTTTATTTCCGTTTTGCCCCCAAGCCGAAATGCTGAAAGCAAAGAATAATAAAAGAGAAAATATTTTTTTACAAACTTTCATTGCATCATCTTTTTTTCTTTCAAAATATTTATCCTTATTTTCAGGGTTGTTATCCATACTCCCAATAAGGTCCACCCTACTACAGCAGGGTAAAATACGGCCAGCATCCGGTGATCGATATCTCTTGTATCAAGTGCAGGATTCCCTGATTGGCCACCAGGGTGCAGGCTGGGCAACAGCCTCGGTACGATCCAGATTGTGGGGAAAAGCATAGCAAAGGCAAAAATGTTATAAACTGCACTTATCCTTGCCCTTTTGTCTATGTCTGTGATAGAGTCCCGCAGTATCAGGTAAGCAAAATATATGAGAAGAGCAATTGCGGTACCTATTAATTTGGGCTCTCTTGCTACTGCGCTAAAAGATTGAAAGGACGGGTTGTTTGGATCTGCCCATGTATAACTCATCCATATTGCACCCGTTAAATAACCCAATAAGCCAAACACGATCCCTACTGTAGCATATTGCCGGGCATAGATGTCATATTTAAGACTGAAACTTCTGAGGTAGCGAATGGAGTTTATAACAGAAAGGATGAAGAGCGTCATCATGCAAAACCACATGCCCACGTGGAAATATAAGTTCCGTATTGTTTCTTCCAATGCAGGGAGATTGGGGACGTCCAGTAAGAGACCGCAGACAAACGTGTAGATCAGTAACAAGGCGCTTGCAATCTTCCACCAGGACTTATGCATATAATTTTTTTCATCGATAATCATATCCCGAAAAGAAACAACAGCATTCAACTAAAGGTGGTGCAAAGTTAGGGGAGGTGCAGGTAGTAAAAAAATTCAGAGGCCGGATGGTTAGTCCTTCCATAAAAAAGGGAAGAGTATGACCGCCAGCAATATTACCATAAGATCCATTGCAATAAGTAATAGAATCGTATCAGAAGGAATAGTTAGTGCCGGATCAAAAACTGCATTGGACAAACGCATCAACAATAAAAGTTGCGGAATAATAATTGGGAAGCCTAATATGGCCATGATTGCAGCATTTTGCTGTGCTTTGGCGGCTATCGCTGCCAGAAAAGTAAAGACCAGGCTCAGGCTCCATCCGCCAAGCATCACAAGACCTATAAAGGATCCCGTTTTTTGAACTGGGTTTGTAAGAAATAAGCTGAATAACAGCAGGCTGAGTAAACTCATGACCAGCATTAACAGGGAATTGAATAATAATTTTGCAAGAACAAAATCTCTTGGTCCTGCAATAGAATAAAAATAAAGCATCCGGTGGCGGCTTTCCTGCAAAAAACTTTTTGCTACGGCATTAATGCAGATAAAAAGTTGAATGACCCAGAACAATCCATTCCATACTTTAGGCTCTGGTTCTTCGATAGCCAGGTATAAAACGAATATGGTGGCTACAATATAGAGCAGTACTCCGTAAAAATTATACTGCTGCCTCAACTCCAGAAGCAAGTCTTTCTTTAAAAGTGAATAAATATGATTCAACGATCTCATTTTTTCCCTTCATTATAGCATTTCCTGCATCTTGGTTCATAAGAATCCTTGGCGCCGAGCATTACCTGTTCGGAGTTTGCCACTTTACGGTAAGAATAGTTTGCAATGTTGCCACACTTAACGCAGATTGCATGAACTTTTGTAACATAATCGGCTTTGGCCATAATTGTGGGCATCGGGCCAAAAGGATTTCCCAAATAATCCATATCCAGGCCTGCAACAATTACCCTGATGCCTTTTGCTGCTAATTGGTCACATACAAAGGGCAATTGGTCGTCAAAGAATTGAGCTTCATCTATCCCGATCACATCCACATCTTGTCCCATCAACAGGATATTTTGTGAATGATCAACCGGTGTAGATTGGATGGCATTAGTGTCATGGGAAACGATCCTGGTTTCATCGTAGCGGACGTCAATGGCGGGCTTGAAGATCTCCACTTTCAGGTTTGCTATTTTTACCCTTTTTAGTCTCCGGATCAATTCTTCCGTCTTCCCACTGAACATGGAACCGCAGATCACTTCGATCCATCCACGATGCTCACCCCTGTAATTCGGTTCGATAAACATTGTTAAGATTTATTTTTCCTGAAGTTAAGCCTGATTATATTGCTAAACAGTTTGTAATTTTAAGTTTTCGGTCAAAAATACCATAATGGAACGAATCGGCGCCCTGATTAATAAATTAAAAGAACAATTTGATGAAAATGCAGATGCAGCCCAGATGCAGATGACTATCCAGTTACTGCAACAAGAACTGAACCAACTGCAGCAGCAGGCCCCCCGGACTTTGGGTACATCAAAAGTAGCTGTAGTGTTTCCATCTGTTGCTCCTCCCATTGCACCTCAATATGAAAAGTATGCGCCCAAAACTGCCGGAAGACCGGCCGTTCAGGAAATAAAAGAGACTGTGTTGGTTGACAAAGGTTCTGTTTCGGTAGTGCAAAAAAACATGCAGCTGGATATGGTTTTTGACCCGATGACCGAGATACCTACTTTATCTCATCAGCCAAAGGGTAAAGAAGTCAATGAAGTAAATGCCGGGCAGTCTGAATCGCTGAATGATAAATTGCGAGGTGGAAAAACAGAGTTATTTGAAGTGCTGAAAGAAACCCCGGTGAAAGACCTTCGCAAAGCAATCGGCATTAACGACCGGTATGTATTTATTAATGAACTCTTCCGCGGTGATGAAGCAATGTACGAACGCTGCATCAAGACAATAAACAATTTTAATATTTACCCCGAGGCGGAATTCTGGATTGCCAGGGAGTTAAAAACAAAACTGGGGTGGGATAATAACAGTGAGACCGTAAAACTTTTTGATCAGTTAATTAAAAGGCGGTTTTCCTGAATATACTGTATGATCTTTTGTGTAGCCCCTTTCATGCTTTGTACATAATTTTCCGAAGCCCGGCAGGCTCTTGAATATTCATTTTCATTTTTTAAAAAAACTTCGACCTTCTTTTCCAGGCTTTCCGTATCAGAAACACTGAAGCCGCCTCCCCGTTTAATTAATCCAACAGCTTCGTTGAATTTTTTATAGTTTGGTCCAAACAATACAGGTTTCCCGTAAACGGCTGCTTCCAGAACATTATGTATTCCTGATGATTTGAATCCTCCTCCGATATAGGCAATAGAAGCATGTCTGTACAAACGGGATAACAACCCTATTGAGTCAATGATCAGGGTGTTGCCTGCACTGTAATCAGGATGCTCATTTGATAGTACGGAGTATAGCAGAGGATTTTGAAAAATCTTTTTTAACCCGGTAATGTGTTTTTCATTTATTTCGTGCGGGGCTATGATGAGTTTAATCTTGTTTTCTTCGAGGTCAAGATGTGATAAGAGGTATTCATCTTCTTCCCATGTGCTGCCGGCAATGATACACTTATAGCCGTTTAAAAATTTTTCGATAAAGGGGACAGGATCAGATTTTTCTGCTACTTCTATTACCCTGTCAAACCTTGTATCGCCTGAAACACTGCAGATCGAAGACAGGCCTATCCCATCAATCAATTCTTTGGACGATTCATTTTGAACAAAAAGATGATTGAACCTGGAAAGCATTTTTCGCTGCAGGAAACCATACCATTTGAAAAAAGGACTATTTTTCCTGAAAGAGGCAGAGATCAGTATTAACGGAATATCCCGGTACCTGATCTTTTTGAGATAATAGTACCAGAACTCATATTTTACAAATAGAACCATACAGGGGCTGGTTATACTTAAAAATCTTTTTGCAGATACCGGGCCGTCTAATGGCAGGTAGAATACCCAGTCAGAACCTGTAAAACCTTTCATTTCTTCGTAACCTGATGGAGAAAAAAAAGTCAATAATATCTTATGTCCCGGGTATTCTTTTCTCAATTTTTCAATCACAGGCCTGCCTTGTTCAAACTCACCTAATGAAGAGCAATGGATCCAGATGGGTCTTGCATTTCCGGGGATGGTATTGCGCAGGCGTTCAAAAATATTTTTTCTTCCTTTTAGCCATTTTTCTGCTTTGGGATTGAACAGTGAGGATATCCTGACCGATATTTTATACAACAGCAGGAAAAAATTGTAAAATAGAATGCTCAATTTTTCGTTTTTAATTCCGGCAAAGTAAAAGCAAACAGGTAAAACTACCTGTATTTTAGTATTTTTGCCGCACTTTTATAACAAACCAGTTCCGATGCGTCCTATCCAGATGGTGGATACCCACACCCAGTATCATAAAATAAAATCCGAAATAGATAAGGCGGTAACAGATGTAATAGAGAGTTCGGCTTTTATTAATGGTAAGCCGGTTCAGGAATTTGCTTCCGGCCTTTCGGCTTATATGGGCGTAAAACATACTATTCCCTGCGGTAATGGTACGGATGCTTTACAGATAGCGATGATGGCACTGGGGCTGCAACCCGGTGATGAAGTGATTACCCCCTCGTTCACTTATATAGCCACTACGGAGGTAATCGCATTATTGAAATTGACGCCGGTATTCGTTGAAGTGGATCCAAAAACATTTTGTATCGATCCTGTTGCGGCAGAAAAAGCTATTACCTCTAAGACCAAAGCGATTGTTCCCGTCCATTTATACGGCCAGGCTTCACCAATGGAAGAAATAATGGCTATTGCAAAAAAGCATCATATTTATGTGATCGAAGATAATGCCCAGGCTACGGGCTGCGATTATATTTTCAAAGATGGTTCAAAAAAGAAAACCGGGACAATCGGCCACATAGGGGCCACTTCATTTTATCCTTCAAAAAATCTTGGGGCATTTGGCGATGGCGGGGCAATTTTTACAAATGATGATTCTTTGGCTGTAAAATTAAAGATGATCGCCAATCACGGGCAAAGTAAAAGATATTATCATGATGTGGTAGGCTGCAACAGCCGGCTTGATACTATCCAGGCAGCTATTCTGAATATAAAGCTGAAACATCTGGATGAATATGCAGCAGCCAGAAGAAAAGCAGCAGATCATTACGACAAAGCTTTTGCACATCACCCGAAGATCAGGACGCCTTACCGGGCTGAATACTCCAACCATGTTTTCCATCAATACACTTTGATCCTGGAAGCTGTGGACCGTGACGGATTAAATAAATTTTTAGCGGAAAGAAATATACCCTCCATGATCTATTACCCGGTACCGGGGCATAAGCAAAAAATGTTTGAACATTTCAAAGTGGCATCACAGGAACTTCCTGTTACCGACTGGTTGACAGAAAGAGTTATTTCTCTGCCGATACATACAGAGCTTGATGAAGAACAATTGAATTTTATCACCAGCAATATTCTGGAATTCATAAATAAATAATGCCTGAATGAAAATCGCAGTAATTGGTACCGGATATGTAGGTTTGGTTTCGGGAACTTGTTTTGCCGAGACAGGTAATGAAGTTACCTGTATTGATATTGACATCAATAAGGTTACAAAACTCAATAAAGGCGAGATTACAATTTATGAGCCCGGCCTGGAAAAGATGTTCCTTCGTAATTTAAGAGATGGCCGGTTACTGTTCACCACTGATCTTGCAGACGGGATAAAAGACGCATCCGTCATTATATTAGCTTTGCCGACTCCTCCCGGGGAAAACGGATCAGCCGATCTGAAAGCGGTGTTGCAAGTGGCAGACCAGCTTGGAAAATTAATTAAAGAATATAAAGTTATTGTGAATAAAAGTACTGTACCTGTGGGCACGGGTGAAAAAGTACATGCAGCCATTTTAAAAAACTATAAAGGAGATTTTGATGTGGTTTCGAACCCGGAATTTTTGAGGGAAGGTGTGGCTGTGGAAGATTTTATGAAGCCTGAAAGAGTGATTATCGGCGCTTCATCGGATAGAGCAAAAAAAATGATCAGTGATTTATATGCACCCTTTGTCCGCCAGGGAAACCCGATGATCTATATGAATGTAAAGTCTGCTGAGCTTACAAAATATGCTGCCAATACCTTTTTGGCTACCAAGATCACTTTTATGAATGAGATCGCTCAACTTTGTGAACGACTTGGTGCAGATGTGGATATGGTGCGCAAGGGAATCGGTAGTGATGGGAGGATCGGCAAGCGTTTTTTATTTCCCGGTATTGGCTTTGGGGGAAGCTGTTTCCCCAAAGATGTAAAAGCACTGGCCAGATCATCTCATGAAATGGGGTATGATTTTAAAATACTGAATGCAGTACTGGAAGTAAATGAGAAGCAAAAACTTCATCTGTTACCAGGGATCAGAAAATATTTTGGAAATGATCTTAAAGGGAAACATTTTGCAATCTGGGGTCTTTCGTTCAAACCCAATACAGATGATATCCGTGAAGCACCGGCATTGGACCTTATCAAAGAGCTGCTGAAAAGCGGTGCAACGGCCTGTGCATTTGACCCCGAAGCCATGAAGAATGCAAAAGAAATCATGGGAGACAGGATCAGCTATGCGAAAAATCAATATGACTGCCTGGAAGGGGCAGATGCCCTCGTAATAGCAACCGAGTGGAATGAATTCCGTACACCTGATTTTTCAAAGATCACTGCTTCTCTTAAGAATAAAGCAATTTTTGACGGAAGAAACCTCTTTGAACTGGATGATATGAGTGCATTAGGATATCACTATGAAAGTATTGGAAGAATGATTGTGAACTAATTATTTTATGGAACAAAAAAGAGTTTTGATAACAGGGGCTGCCGGTTTCCTCGGGTCTCATTTATGTGATCGGTTGATCGGGGAAGGTTATCATGTGATCGGAATGGATAATCTGATTACCGGCGACCTGAAAAATATCCAGCATCTTTTTAAACTTGAGCATTTTGAATTTTACCATCATGATGTGACCAAATTCATTCATGTTCCTGGGCATCTTGATTATATTTTGCATTTTGCTTCACCGGCCAGCCCAATCGATTATTTGAAAATACCGATTCAGACGTTGAAAGTTGGAGCAATGGGGACACATAATTGCCTTGGACTGGCAAAATCAAAGAATGCAAGGATCCTGGTAGCGTCTACCAGCGAAGTGTATGGAGACCCGCTGGTTCATCCTCAGCATGAAGAATATTGGGGAAATGTAAATCCTGTTGGACCCCGGGGCGTATATGATGAAGCTAAGCGCTATATGGAGGCCATCACCATGGCATATCATAATTTTCATAAACTGGATACAAGGATCGTTAGAATATTCAATACTTATGGCCCCAGGATGCGATTGAATGACGGGAGGGCTTTACCTGCATTTATTGGCCAGGCTTTACGGGGTGAAGACCTGACAGTTTTTGGGGATGGTTCACAAACAAGAAGCTTTTGTTATGTAGATGACCTGATTGAAGGGATTTACCGGCTATTGCTCAGCGACTATTGTATGCCGGTAAATATCGGGAACCCGGATGAAATATCTCTGCTTGATTTTGCCAATGAGATCCTGGATCTTACAGGAAGGAAAGTGAAAATAATTTTTAAACCGCTTCCTGAAGATGATCCCAAACAAAGAGAGCCTGATATTGCCAGGGCGGCAGAATTGCTGAAATGGAAGCCCAGGGTAAGCCGTAAAGAAGGGTTGAAGATTACCTATGAATATTTTAAATCTCTTCCCAGGGAAGAATGGAACAGGCAGCCCAAAAATTTTGTAAGTAGTAAATAAACTGAGAATAAAATAATTTTATGTACAAAGAACTGATTGACAAGAAAGCGAAACTTGCTGTTATTGGCCTGGGTTATGTTGGGTTACCCATTGCGTTGGAATTTGCCAGGAAAATATCTGTGATAGGTTTTGACATCAGCAAAAATCGGATCGAAATGATGAAGCAGGATATCGATCCCAGCAATGAATTGAGTAAAGAAAATTTTAAGGGATGTGATATCGAATTTACAAATTCACTGGATGTATTGCGGGAAGCTAAGTTTTTCATTGTAGCGGTGCCTACACCTGTGGATGAGCATAATGTACCGGATCTGACACCGGTACTTAAAGCATCTGAAACGATCGGCAAAGTGATAAAAACAGGAGATTATGTAGTGTATGAGTCCACTGTTTATCCCGGGTGTACAGAAGAAGATTGCCTGCCGGTAATAGAAAAGATCTCAGGGTTGAAAAATATCAATGATTTCAAACTGGGCTATTCACCGGAGCGGATCAACCCGGGAGATAAAAACCATACACTGGCATCAATTGTAAAAGTCGTTTCCGGATGTGACAGGGAATCGCTGAATGAAATTGCAAAAGTTTATGAAATGGTAGTTAAGGCCGGTGTCCATAAGGCATCTTCAATAAAAGTTGCGGAAGCTGCAAAGATCATTGAGAATACACAAAGAGATCTGAATATTGCATTGATGAATGAGTTGTCAATAATTTTTGACCGGATGGGGATCAATACATACGAGGTGCTGGAAGCAGCGGGAACAAAATGGAATTTCTTAAAATTTCAGCCGGGTCTCGTAGGAGGGCATTGTATCGGGGTAGATCCTTATTATCTTACACATAAAGCTAAAGAGCTTGGTTATCATTCTGAAGTCATTCTTTCCGGAAGAAACATTAATGATAATATGGGAAAATACCTTGCAAAGAAAGTCATCCAGCATATAATCAGAAACAGCGGGGATGTGAAGGCATCCAAAGTGCTGATTAAAGGTGCTACATTTAAAGAAAATGTGAGCGATATCCGGAACTCTAAGATCAGTGATGTGGTCAAAGCTCTAAAGGAATTTTATGTCAATGTGGATGTGGAAGATCCTCATGCTGATTCTGATGAATTGCAACATGAATACAAGTTTTCCTTAGTGGACAAGCCTGCCACTGATTATGATGCTGTGATCATAGCGGTGCCGCATGAACAATACAGGGATCTTGACGACAAATATTTTGCAGGTATAACCAAAGAACATGGTTTGATTGCCGATCTGAAAGGAATTTACCGTAATAAAATTGTTTCAAGGGATTATTGGAGTTTTTAATATGCCTTTCTACCGCACAGACATAGATGGCCTCCTTGTTTTTGAGCCGAAAGTCTTTGAAGACAGCCGGGGGTATTTTTTTGAATCATATAATGAAATAGTATTTCAGCAACAGGGAATTAACTGCCGCTGGGTGCAGGATAATCAATCTATGTCTTCTTATGGAGTGATCCGCGGATTACATTACCAGTTGAATCCGCATGCACAGTCAAAATTGGTGCGGGTTCTGGATGGTGCCATCCTGGATGCGGTAATTGATCTTAGAAAAAACTTTTCTTCTTACGGCAAGGTATTTTGCATTGAGTTATCGTCATCAAACAATAAGCAGTTATTTATTCCGCCCGGGTTTGCCCATGGTTTTTCCGTTTTAAGCAATAAGGCGGTTGTTCTTTATAAGTGTGATAAATTTTATAGCAAAGAAAGTGAAGCGGGAATTCTTTACAATGACCCCTCATTAAATATTGATTGGCAAATTCCTTCTGGGAAAGAAATCGTATCTGAAAAAGACAAGCAACTTCCTGTTTTAACGGACTCCAGAAATAATTTTTAGGGGCCTGGCCTTTCCCGGCTTCCGGTTCAGCTATTTTATAGCAGTGATTTCAGTACTACCTGACTTAGATTCAGTTTTTACTACGCCAAAGCCCGCAGCATACCATTCGGTAATATCGGTATTTACCGGCAAGCCAATACCGATTTTTATAACCATCTTACTGTGATAAGTTATTTTAAAGCAATCCCAGGTTCCGGCAGGAGTGGTAACACTTTCTTTTCCTTCTACCTTGCGTTTGGTAATGTCTATACTGATGTGTGCACCAATCCCGCCTTGCGATTTGAAGTCCATGCTGAACTGGCCATCTTTCAACACATCCCCTTCTTTCATATTGGAAGGATATTCAAGAAAAGATACCTGGCCGGTGGCTGAAACATCACCCATTTGTTCCTGCTGAGCAGAGGGTATGAACATTTTCATATCCATCATGATGATGCCGCCCACACATTTAATAACATTAGTGGCTTTGGAGCCTGTTTCTCCTTTATCATTTATCATTACTGAAGTAACGGTGGAAGTGACCGTTTCTCCGGATTTTTTGACATCGGAGACCGTATAGACTACCTTACCGACCTCTTTTCCTTTTTTATTTGCGATCGTCATTTCAATGGTCTTGTTGTTTTGCATGTAATAAAAGTCAGTGCATTCCTGTGAGAAAGAATTGATACCGGCACCCAGAAGTACAGCAAGAAAAAGTTTTCTCATAAATGTTGCTTTTTATTTTTTTAGTCTTTTAGTCTTTACTACTATGAGCATATACTATAAAAAACTTAAAGGATCACTCACTTTAAAGAAAATAGTAATGACAAGTTAATATACAATTTTTGAAACAGGAGAGAAGATGTCGTTTTTTTTTGGTTGCCCGGCAAGGATTCGAACCCTGACATAGAGAGCCAGAATCTCTCGTACTACCATTATACTACCGGGCAAAGGACAGAAGCAGCCAGGCAGAAAATATTTGTTGGCCCATAAGGATTCGAACCTTAACAGACAGAACCAAAATCTGTAGTGCTACCATTACACCATGGGCCAATCCACGACTCCTGCTGCCGGGGCAGACAGGGACGCAAAAATAAGCCCTGAAGACGTTCATCCCAAATTGATTTGATCCTGAATTGCTAATTGAGCGGGCCGGAGAAAATTTGGATGCGGGGCGATGCACCTGGGAAAAAGTTTGAAGTGGCCACTCAAAACTTTTGCTACATTTAACAATAAATATTCAATTATGAATCCTCATGATCGCCGCCGCTTTCTGAAAAAAGTCGGAACATTTTCTGCCGCAGCCATTTTCTCATCCCTTGCTAAGCCGGCGTGGAGCCGTAATTTAGAAAAGGCTTTGAAAGATGCTGAAGGAATAGCGCCGGATGAACTCGCTACTGAAGAGGATTTCTGGTATTATATCCAGCAATCATTTACTGTTTCGCCGGGCATTATCAATTTGAATAACGGTGGCGTATCCCCTGCACCAAAAACGGTACAGGATGCTATGAAGAGATATTATGATTTCAGTAACGAGGCGCCGAGTTACTTCATGTGGCGTATTCTGGATCAGGGCAGGGAGCCATTGAGGAAAAACCTGGCTAACACTGCAGGCTGCTCTCCCGAAGAAATTGCGATGAACAGGAACTCTTCTGAGGGGCTGGAAACAGTAATATTCGGCTTGCCATTAAAAGCAGGAGATGAAGTGGTGGCAGCCAAACAGGATTATCCCAATATGATCAATGCCTATAAGCAACGGGAGATAAGAGACGGCATTAAAATGGTTTGGATCAACCTGGAATTGCCGAGCGAAGATGAAAATTATCTTGTCAGCCAGTATGTGAATGCTTTTACTCCAAAAACAAAAGTTGTTCACATTACCCATATCATCAATTGGGACGGGCAGATCATCCCGGTAAAGAAGATTGCTGATGAAGCACACCGCAGGGGAATAGAAGTGGTGGTGGATGGCGCTCACAGCTTTGCGCATTTTGATTTTAAAATTAATGACCTCCATTGCGATTATTTTGCCAGCAGTTTACACAAATGGTTATTTGCGCCCATAGGGAGCGGGATGCTTTATGTAAAAAAAGACAGGATTAAAAACCTGTACCCTTTATTCGCTGCAGGTGACCCGAAAAGTGATGACATCAGGAAATTTGAAGCATTGGGGACAAGGCCGTTTTTTATTGAACAGGCAATTGGAAAAGCACTGGAGTTTCATGAAATGATTGGGATTGAACGAAAGCAAAAAAGATTACATTACCTGAAAAATTACTGGATGGAAAAAGTGAAGTCCTTGCCAAAAGTAAAATTGAATACATCTCTGGACCCCAGGTGGGGCTGTGCCATCGGCAATATCGGCATCGAAGGTAAAAAGCCGGGTGAACTTGATTCATTCCTTTTTGATAAATATAAAATTCATACAGTGGGTATCGAATGGGAAAATATTCATGGGGTCCGTATCACTCCGGGCGTATATACCACTCTTGATAATCTTGATCGTCTTGTTGAAGGAATTACAAAATTTGTTCAGAGTTAGCACCCGGGATATATTAAATAAATTTTGAGCATCATTGTCTTTACCACAAACTAACCGCAAACTCAACCTGCTTCATGCTACTTCCATCAATATGATTGATATGGTGGGCATAGGGCCATTCGTGGTTATGCCGATGGTTGTCAGCCGCTTTCATGATGGATTGTTTTTGTGGGCATGGATATTTGGAGCATTCACTGCATTCATTGATGCGATGATCTGGAGTGAATTGGGTGCAAAATATCCACTGGCAGGTGGAACATACAATTTTCATCGGATTGCATTCGGAGAAAAAGGCGGGAGGCTAATGAGTTTTTTATTTGTCTGGCAAACGTCTATCCAGGCTCCGTTGGTAGTGGCTTCAGGAGCAATTGGATTTGCCCAATATCTTTCTTATCTGGTGGATCTGAATTTCATTCAGCAAAAATTAATCTCGGGGGGATTGGTGATTCTGATATTTCTCCTGTTGTACAGAAAAATTGAAACAGTCGGAAAAATTTCAGTAGCCCTTTGGTCAGTAGTGGTGCTTACAGTGGTATGGATCATCATTAGCGGACTTACCCATCATCAATATTCCATACCTTTTTTACCACAGGGAGGTGAGTCTTTTTTTTCTTATGCATTCTGGGCTGCAATAGGGCAGGGATCTGTGAATACGATATACAGTTACCTGGGATATTATAATGTTTGTCATCTCGGAGGAGAAATAAAAAAACCTGAGAGAAATATTCCCAAGAGCATTTTTATTTCCATTGCGGGGATCGCACTATTGTACCTGTTAATGAATATCAGCGTGATGGGGGTGGTGCCCTGGGTGTCTGTCAGGGAAGATGAAAGATACCTTGTGAGTACATTTATGGCACAGATATATGGTCATAAAGCAGGGATGATTGTTACCGTTCTTATTTTGTGGATCGCAATGGCATCATTGTTTGCTGTGGTGTTAGGCTACTCGAGGGTTCCTTATGCAGCGGCTGCAGATGAAAATTTTTTTAAAGTGTTTTCTAAGTTGCACCCAACCAAAAAATTCCCCTATGTATCGCTGATCGTATTATGTGGCCTGGGCTTTATTTTCAGTTTGTTATTCAAGCTGGCTGATGTGATCAGTTCTATTCTTGCCATGAGAATACTGGTTCAGTTTATTGGCCAGTCAGTAGGAGTAGTTTTGCTGAGAAAGAGGTTTGGTACGGCAGATCTTCCTTTTAAGATGTCGTTGTACCCGGTACCGGTGATTTTATCAATGCTTATCTGGTTATTTATTTTTTTATCCACCGGCTGGTTTGCTTTGTGGGGCGCACTGATCGCAATAACAGGTATCGTGGTGTTTTATTTTGCAAAACAATTTAAACGTACTCAATGAAGCATATATGAAAAACTTGATAAATTTCTTTTCATTTCCGGTTATTATTATTTCTTTACTTATGATGCCACAATAGGGAATAAAAGTGATCTTCTTTGGAGACTCCATCACAGAACTTGGAGCGCAGCCCGGAGGATATATCACCCTGACAGACAGTATATGCAAAGCGGAAAGGAAAACAGGCCGTTATGATTTCATTGGCGCAGGCATCGGCGGCAATAAGGTCTATGATCTCTATCTGCGGATGGATAATGATGTGATAAAAAAAAGGCCGGATTTAGTGATCATCTTTATAGGAGTAAATGACGTTTGGCATAAGACGTTGTTGCGGACAGGAACCGATCCGGATAAATTTCAGAATTTTTACCAGGCAATAATTGATAAATTAAGAATAAACGGAAGCAAGGTCGTTTTATGTACACCGGCTGCTATAGGAGAGAAGACTGATCACAGCAACCCACAGGATAGCGACCTGGATGAGTATTGTGAAATCATCAGGAAGATCGCTGCAAAAAATAATTTGAAACTGATTGATCTCCGGAAATTATTGGTAGAATATAATCTGGTAAATAATCCCGGGAATAAAGACCGTGGCATTCTGACTGTTGATGGTGTTCATTTAAATGCAAAAGGAAATGAATTGGTAGCAGAGGCAATGTGGAAAGCGATCAGATCAATTCAATAGCTTCCGCAAAAGGGTAGCTATTTCTTCCGGGTTGTTCATGACCATGACATGCGTTCCTCTTTCAATAGTGTAGTCAGCTTTTACTAAACGGTAGGGCAAAAGCTTATCTGCAGTTCCATGGATATGGATAATATTGGCAGGAATTTCTTTATTCTTCCAGTTGAATATTGCACCCAGCGCCCATTTGATGAAATTCATGTCGCTGTCAATGATTATTTGACGCAGTGCCTTCCGTTGTTTTTCTCCTTTTGCACCCAGTATCCACCTTAAAGTTGATAGCATTTTTTTTGAAGCTCCTGAATTGAACCAGTTGTAAACAGGTAAAAATTTTGCTATCCGGAAATATTTTGGAAACTCATTTCGAGTCTTATTGCTGGAGATGATAATACCTTTTATATTTTTATCAGCCTTTGCCATTTCTGTTACCAGCATCCCGCCAAAGGATATTCCAACAATGATGGCATTGACTTCAGGTATCAGGGACCGTAGCCTGATTGCATAACTTTCCAGCGACTCTTTTTTGTGAGGCTCGATCCAGTCAATGAAGACCGGGTCACAAAAAGACAAGTCAAGAAAACCGAAAACCCTTTTATCAGCTCCGAGGCCGCTGATGAAATAAACTTTTTTCAAAAGCTGTTTAGTTGACATTCACGAGGTAATAATTCTTTTTACCTTTTTGTACCAGTAAATATTTTCCGTGAAGAAGGAGCGAGGTGCCTATCTCCATTTTTTCACTATCCACTTTTCTCCTGTTTATGCTGACGCCGCCTCCCTGGATCATTTTTCTTGCTTCACCTTTGCTGGAAAAAATTTTTGTTTCTGCAAGGAAGTTTATGATATCGATGCCCTGGATGATCCTGGAAAGGTCAAAAGACGATTTTATAACCCCCTCCATCCCCTCCAGGTCTTCAATGCTTAAACTATCGGCTGGGGCATTCTGATTGGCAAATAGTTTTTCCGTGGTGGCAATAGCTTTTTCGTATTCTTTTTTTCCATGTACAAAAGTGGTGATCTCCTGTGCTAAAGTCTTTTGTAACACTCTTGCTGAGGGATCTGTTTTATGTTCATGTATCAACATGTGAATGGCATCCCGGGAAAGAAAAGTGAAAATCCTGATCCATTTTTCTGCATCATCATCACTTGCATTGAGCCAGAACTGGTAAAATTGGAATGGAGAAGTTCTGCTTCCGTCCAGCCATATATTGCCCCTTTCTGTTTTTCCAAACTTATTTCCGTCTGCTTTAGTGATCAGCGGGCAGGTGAAAGCAAAAGCTTCATTTCCTGTTTTACGACGGATTAGTTCAGTGCCTGTGACAATATTTCCCCATTGGTCACTGCCGCCCATCTGCAGTTTGCAATTTTTATTTTGGTTCAGCCAGAAAAAATCGTAACCCTGAACAAGCTGGTATGAGAATTCGGTAAAACTCATGCCCGCATCTCCTTCAATTCTTTTTTTCACACTGTCTTTTGCCATCATATAGTTTACCGTAATATGTTTTCCCACATCACGAATGAAGTCAAGAAATTTTATTTCTTTAAACCAGTCGTAATTATTAACCAGTTCTGCGCAGTTTTTTTGGGATGGATCGAAATCGAGAAACTGCATCAGTTGTCTTTTTACACCCTGTTCATTTTTTCTCAGCACTTCTTCACTTAATAAATTCCTTTCTTCACTTTTCCCGCTTGGATCACCAACCATTCCTGTTGCTCCTCCTACCAGGGCTATTGGTTTATGTCCCGCCTTTTGCAAGTGAACAAGGAGAAGTATAGGCACCAGGCTGCCAATATGCAGGGATTCTGCGGTGGGATCAAAGCCAATGTATCCGGTTGTCATCTCTTTGTTGAGCTGCTCTTCCGTTCCCGGCATGATATCCTGGATCATTCCCCTCCATTGTAGTTCTTCTATCAGGTTCATATCTAAATCAATGATTTGCAGCAAAATTAAAGCAGAAAGAGCTTGTTGTCAGGATAATGCAATATTTTTCTAAATTATTCGTTTTCAAGTGATAGCCTTTTTGCCCCTGTTGCTATGTATTTCAGCGGCGAAAGACTAATTTTACAGATTCACCCTACCTTATGAAAGCAATATAATTCAAACGCTTATTGAAAATTGTCCGAATGAAACTAACCAGGCTTTACCTATCCTTGCTAATAATTTTATGTTGTTTATCTGCAACGGCTCAATTCAGAAAGTATTCTAATGAATTTTTGAATATTGGCGCCGGTGCCCGTGGCTTAGGTATGGGCAGTGCACAGGTGGCTTCGGTTATGGATGGTACTTCCGGTTATTGGAATCCCGCAGGGTTGGTTGGTATAAAAGATCATCCCCAGCTGAACCTGATGCATGCGGAATATTTTGCAGGAATAGGTAAATATGATTTTGCTAGCATAGTTTTTCCCACAGCTAATAACAAAAGAACAATCGGGATCACGGGCCTTCGGTTTGCTGTTGATGATATCATGAATACGTTGTTTCTCGTAGAGCCGGATGGATCGATCAATTATAATAATATTCAATCTTTCTCCTCCGCTGATTATGCTTTCCTGTTGTCATTTGCTCAAAAATTAAAAGAGAGCCAGAAAAAGAATGTTCATTTCGGTTTAAATGCAAAAATCATTTACAGGGGAGTGGGCAAATTTGCAAAAGCATGGGGGTTTGGAATTGATGCAGGAATACAAATCATTCATGATCGCTGGAAGTTTGGGATTGTTGGCCGGGATCTGACCAGCACTTTCAATGCATGGACATTTAATTTTTCTGATGAGGAAAAAGAAATTTTATACCTGACCAATAATGATATTCCTGTAAAATCAACGGAGATCACGGCACCACGGCTTATACTTGGTGCTGCTCATAGTTTTAAATTAAGTAAAAAATCCAGCTTATTGGCCGAAGCAAATTGTGATGTGACTTTTGATGGAAAACGAAATACAGTTATCAGCTCCAGCCCCATCAGTATTGATCCAAAGCTGGGACTGGAATATAATCTGCATGATATCTTTTTCTTAAGGGCAGGGATTAATAATTTTCAAAGAGCCCTTGCAGACGGCGATACTTTGAATCAGAAAAGAGTATGGATATACCAGCCAAGTATTGGTACCGGATTCAGGATCTCAAATGTGATGATCGATTATGCTTATACCAATCTGGCCAATCAATCAAACCCGTTATTTACACATGTTTTTTCACTGAAGCTGGATATGGTGAATAATAAGGCTAAAAAGAAAAAATAAATCTGGTACCGTACAAACCCCGCATGATGAAACGAATTATATTATTCTTATTGTTATTCTCCGGCTTTTATGCGCAGGCTCAGGTGTATAACAATGAGTGGATTGATTACAGTAAAACGTATTATAGGTTCAAGGTAGGAGTTACAGGCTTATACAGGATTACACAACCTGTCCTCGCTACATTAGGATTGGATACCGTACAGGTACAAAATTTCCAATTATGGAGGAATGGGAAAGAAATACCACTGTACACTTCGGTTTCATCAGGAACATTGAATGCTTCTGATTATTTAGAATTCTGGGGTGAAATGAATGATGGAAAACCGGATAACGTCTTATACAGGCAACCTGATTTTCAACTGAATGATAAATACAGTCTGCAAACGGATACAGCTGCTTTTTTTCTTACGGTTAATTCTTCAGGTAATAATTTGAGATTAGTGCCGGTGGCAAATAATATTGTGGGCAGCCCTACGCCTGAACCTTACTTTATGTACACAGCCGGTACGTATTACAGGGGAAAAATAAATGCAGGTTTTGCCGCTGTTGTTGGAGAATATGTCTATTCTTCATCCTACGATCAGGATGAAGGCTGGACTTCGGGGGACATCGACAGCGCTGCTATACTTACAGATGTTCAGTCAAATCTTTTTCCATATACTGATCCCAGTGCACCTCAGTCCATACTCAAGATTAATGCTGCAGGTAATGCCCTGAATACAAGAAATATTGAAGTCAAAATAAACAGCACAAGCATACTGACAAAAAATCTTGATTTTTATGATTATATAAAGTCTTCTGTTACATTCAGTACATCTCTTATCAGCGGAGGAACTGCCAATGTGCAAATGATCAATAACTCTTCGAGAAAGCCGGACAGGATGGTTGTAGCACAATATGAGCTAACATATCCACGACTATTTAATTTCGGCGGGGTAACTAATTTTCTTTTTGATCTGCCTGCAAACAACATAGGAAATTATCTTGAAATTTCGAATTTTAATTACGGGAGCACTGCGCCTGTATTATATGACTTGACCAATGGTACACGATATGTAGCTGATATAAGCAACCCTTCTTTGATCAAAGTTGCGCTACTCCCTTCGGCTGTTGACAGAAAGTTATTGCTGGTCAGTGAGGCTCCGTCTAATATCCGGTCTGTAAACACCCTTCAGCAAAAAAACTTTATTGATTACAAAACGACGGTGAACCAGGGGGATTACCTGATCATTACAAGCCCCGCTTTATTAAACGGAACAAACGGTTCCCATCCGGTGGATGATTATCAATCATACAGAAGCTCTGCTGCGGGTGGCGGCTATAATGCTAAAATTTATTTTGTAGATGAGTTGGTTGATCAGTTTGGTTTTGGAATTAAAATGAACCCTCTGGCGATTCGCAATTTTATACGATGGGCAAGAGCAAATTTCGGTTCTCCTCTGAAAGATGTCTTTTTGATTGGGAAAGGAATGACTTATAATCAATTCAGGGCTTATGAAAGCGATCCGAACATGAGCAAGCTCTTTTTTGTTCCTACATTTGGCTTTCCTGCATCTGATAATTTGTTCTGTATAGAGCCGGGAAACAATATCCCGCTTACACCTATCGGGAGGCTCTCTGTGATCAGTGCAGACGAGATCACTCCCTATTTAAATAAAATAATTCAGTACGAACAGATGCAGGCATTTTCTTCGCCTTCTGTTCAGGACAATGCATGGAAGAAAAATATTTTACATCTTGTTGGCGCCAGCGATCCAATATTACAGTCTGAATTAGGCAACCGGATGGCTGTATATGCACAGGTTATTTCTGATACCTTATTTGGCGGTAATGTCACCACTTTCAGTAAAAGTTCTGCCGAAGTTGTTCAGCAATTAGGCAGTACTGCCATGAATGATGCATTTCAAAAAGGTATTGGATTACTCACTTATTTCGGGCACTCCTCATCCACAACGTTAGAGTTTAATCTTGATGACCCTCAGCAGTACGATAATTCAGGAAAATATCCCTTTATGATGGTCATGGGATGTTTAGCAGGCAATATTTTTGATTTTAATGCCCAGCGTCTTATTCTTAAGTCTTCAATATCCGATAAATTCATATTAGCTGATCAGCATGGCTCTATTGGGTTTTTAGCAAACACTTATTATAGTATTGTCCAGTATCTTGACATTATCATCAACCAGATGTACAAAGAGATTTCCCGGGGCTCTTATGGAAAAACATTTGGCGAGATACTTAATAAAACCATATCAAGAACCTTTGATATCACTACGCAAAATGATTTTTATGCCAGGTATCATTGTGAGCAGATCCTGCTGAATGGTGATCCGGCTATAAGGCTCAATACATTTCAAAAACCTGACTATGCTATAGAGGACCCGATGGTTAAAGTTTCTCCTCAGTTCATATCGGTAGCGGAAAGCCATTTTACCGTAAATGCAAAATTTGTAAACCTGGGAGAAGCAGTTAATGTGCCGGTTATTATAGAAGTTAAAAGGACTTATCCTGATCAAAGCACTTCAGTTATAGAAAGAGATACCATCCGGGGCATCAGGAATATTGATTCATTGACGTTCAATATCCCGATAGTGGCCACGAGAGACAAAGGATTAAATAAGATTACTATTACTATTGACCCCGGTAATCTTATTGCTGAATTGTATAAGAGTAATAACACAATCACAAAAGATATTGTGATTTATGAAGACGAGGCAAAGACGGTATATCCTTACAATTATGCTATTGTAAACAGGCAGAATATTAAACTGATCGCTTCCACGGCAAATTCTTTTGCCATACAAAAACAATATGTGATGGAGATGGATACTACGGAATTGTTCAATTCTCCGTTTAAGGTCTCCCAGACGATCAGCACTATTGGTGGGGTTATTGAGTTTTCTCCCGGCGTTGCATTTACTGACAGTACAGTTTACTACTGGCGGGTGGCTCCGGTACCTGTTAGTGGCTCACCGGTCTGGAATATTTCTTCATTCCAATACATCAGTAATGCAGACTTTGGCTTCAGCCAGGCTCATTATTATCAGCATTTAAAATCCTCTTTACAGAGTTTGACTGTTGATTCTGCAAGCAGGTTGTGGAATTACGGATCAATGGTGAATACCTTGTTTATCAGGAGTGGGGTATTTCCGACATCAGTATCAACAGCCATTGGTTTTTCAGTGGAGATCAATAATGATGGAGCAGCAAAAATTCAAAGTGCTTGTGGCGTTTCTAATGTGGTGTTTAATGTTTTAGATCCGGTTACTTTTCAACCCTGGTTCAATGTGGCATCAGGCCCGGGACAGTATGGTAGTGATGCGGTTTGTGCACCGGATAGACAGTATAATTTCCAATTTAATATTCTTGATACCAATAAGCGGAGGAAAATAGTTGAGTTTATGGATATGATTCCGGATGGATCTTATGTTATCGTCCGTAATCTTTCCGGTACTGTTCCATCCAGCAATACTTATGCAAATGACTGGAAAGGCGATACATCGTATTTGGGATCGGGCAATTCGATGTATCAGCGGTTGTTAAGCCAGGGCTTTACAGGAATAGATTCATTTTACAGGCCGCGGGCTTTTGTTTTTGTTTATAAGAAAAACAGTGCGGGCAGTTTCACTCCCCGTTATATTTTTAGTAATGGTGTTATTGATCCCATCACGCTGTCTTTGGATTGTCTTACTCCGGATACACTCGGATTTGTTGCATCTCCAATTTTTGGCCCTGCAAAAGCCTGGAAAAAGCTTCACTGGAATGGTGTGGCGGATGCAAATCCCGGTGAAGATCCTACGGTTGATGTCATTGGTATCAGGGCAGATGGCTCTCAAGCAACGTTATTCAGCGGATTGGATATGTCTCAGCAGGATGTTGATATCTCTTCAATGGATGCACAGGTTTATCCTTATGCTCAACTGAAACTACGTACTCTCGACTCTGTAAAACATACTCCATATAAATTACGTTATTGGGAACTTACTTATACCCCTGTTCCGGAAGGAGCCATTGCTCCCAATATTTACCTGAAAACAAAAGACACAGTGGATGTTGGTGAACCTCTCGATTTCAAGGTGGCATTTAAAAATGTGAGTGATGTTTCTTTTGACAGTCTAAAAGTGAAAATAGTAGTTACGGATAGGAGTAATGTACCTAATATCATCCCTCTCCCGAGAAGGAGACCTCTGCCTGTCGGAGATACCTTACAGGCAGGCGGCATTATCAATACAGCTAATTTACCCGGGCTGAACACATTATATATTGAGGTTAATCCGGACAGTGACCAGTTGGAACAATATCATTTCAACAACTTTGCATTCAGAAATATTTATGTGAAGCCGGATAGCCTGAGTCCTCTGTTGGATGTCACATTTGATGGTGTTCATATTCTTAATAATGATATTGTCTCATCTAAGCCTGATATTCTTGTCAAGCTGAAGGACGAATCCAAATGGATGATATTGAATGATACCAGCCTTCTTACACTCCAGGTACTCTACCCGGATGGCTCTTTGCACAGGTTTAGTTTTAATAATGATACTTTACAGTTTATACCGGCAGGACAGGCGCCTAATACTGATAATACTGCATCCATCAATTTCAGGCCTTATTTCATACAGGATGGGGTATATCAGCTGATCGTAACAGGAAAAGACCGGAGTAATAATGCTGCAGGGAATATTGAGTATCGGGTTGCTTTTGAAGTGATCAACAAACCGATGATCTCAAATATGCTGAATTATCCCAATCCTTTTACAACTTCAACAGCCTTTGTATTTACCATTACGGGGAGCGAAGTGCCGCAAAACATTAAAATTGAAATTATGACGGTAACAGGCAGAATCGTCAGGGAGATCGTTAAAGATGAGTTGGGCCCTTTGCATATTGGCAGAAATATTACGGAATTTAAGTGGGATGGAACTGATCAGTACGGACAAAAGCTGGCAAACGGCATTTATTTATACAGGGTGGTTACGAACTTGAACGGAAAAACCCTTGACAAGTATAAAGCTGATGGGGATAATACAGATAAATATTTTACGAGGGGATACGGAAAGATGTATCTGATGCGTTAATATATTCAGGGTGCGGTTCTGCCCGGGCATTGTTCTGCAGGAAACTGTTTAGTTCCTGAGAAACGACCCTAATAGACCAGTTTATAAAATCCAATATCAATGACCTCCAAAGGGACTCAATCTCTCACCGGGATAAGATTCTTTGCTGTTTTGATGATCTTTTTATTTCATTACAGCGGCAGGTTGCCGATTAATAGTCACTTTGTACATGCGGTTTTTGATCAGCTTTTTCTTGGAGTCCAGGTATTTTTTGTTTTAAGTGGATTTGTTATCTGTTATAAATATTTCAGCGGGGCTGAGCTGAAAAAAGGTTTCCTCTTCACATATTATCTCAGGAGATTTGCAAAGATATATCCTACCTTTTTTATAATCGTGACACTAAGTTTTCTGATCTGGAATTTTAAAGGGATTGATACTGATTCATCATTCGGGACATATATTTTAAACATTACTTTCCTTAAAGGATTGTCCTCTCAATACCATTTAACGGGAATAGGCCCTACCTGGAGTCTTACTGTTGAAGAGTTCTTTTATTTCTTTTCCCCTTTCATCTTTGTGTATTTTAAAAATAAAGGGGTATTGTTTAAACAGGTTTTGTTCTGGTGGTTGACAGGTGCAGTTCTGGTTGCCTTATTTACCATTTCTCCTGTTGAAGGATTCTTTGATAATGCCAGGTTCACTTTTTTTGCAACATTTTTCGGAAGATGCCTTGAGTTTTATTTGGGCATCTGGCTTGCTTTGTATATAAGCGGTAGATTCAGAACAAAAAGGTTTTTCTGTTATCGTGGTTCTTTCCCCTTATACACAATAGCAGGACTAACAGGAATGGCAACAAGTATTTTATTACTTGCCGGTCTAAGCCTGATATATGAACAGAGTTCGGTAGAAATGTGGCAGGGGCTCTTTATTGCAAATATTGTTTTTCCGGTTACCGTATTGATTTTCTTTTTTGGGCTCATCAAAGAGAACTCAAAGATCAGAAGTTTGCTGAACTACAAATTGATACAGTTGTTTGGAAAGAGTTCCTATGTTTTTTTCCTGATCCATACCGGAGTTGTTGCAAGCAGTGTTGAGAAATATATCAGCAGTAATATGGTGGTCCTTTTTATTATTCTTCAGATAGTTTCAATTCTCATTTATAAATCTTTTGAGATGCCGGTAAATAACTGGATAAGGGTAAAAGGAAACAATCTGTCAAAAAATATTTATCAATTAGGTTTTAGAAGCAAAGTTTCCCGGCAGCAAAATTGGGAATCATTGCAGGGGCAGGAAGCCTGATACATTACCCGGTATTTCAGGGATAATTAATCTTCAATTTGTACACTTTGCAGGTCGATCTGATATTGATCTTTTATGCATACTTATCAGTAATTCTTTTTAGAGCCGGGATTGACAAAATATAAATGAAAGGCATCATGCCAAGAAGAAACCGGTTATGCCAGTCATCACAGGTTAAAATTACACCAGCCCAGGTTATCAGCACCAGGGAAAGGCAATACAGGAAAGTGTGCCTGTTCTTGTGGCACCATTCTCTGATGCTTAACAGCACTAAGAGGTAAACAGGAAAGAAATAAAGTCCCAGGTATAGGTTATGACCGAGGCTGAAGTAAGATCTGAATAAGCCCCAGAATGCTTTTGACCGGAGCCACGCAAGATGGATGAATTGAGTAAAATTATGAGTTATATAATAAATGAGTCCATATATCGAATTGGGATTTTCAGAAACCTTGATGTCATGCGTATAAGATAATGCAGGAACACCACAGATAATACTTTCATCTCTGAACGGCAGCATAAAATCCAGTTCGCCCCCGCTTCCGATAGCAGCGTTAAGAAAGTACAGAAAGGTGGCTGATATCAGGACTATTATACCCAGCTTTAAAAAAACAGGGAATGAACGGAAAAAATGAAAAAAAAGATAAAGTGCAGTGGCAGGCACAAAGTATAAACCCGTTGGCCTGGTGAAAATGATCAGGATGATAAATAAAAAAACCAGGCTCAAATTTTTTAAAGTGATTTTTTTTAATTGTAGCAGATAGCAACTGAAAATAATGCTGAGGCTGAAAAAGATTGATTCCGTTTGTAATGCAGTATTGAAAGTCTGAAAAGGATAATTGCAGATCAGTAAAAGGGTCAGGATAAAAGCAGCAGTCTTGTTGGCAGACTTTTGTATGAATTTATAAAAAACATAAGTGGCAATGATGTTAAGTATCAACTGAATGATCACTACGGATAAAAACCCCGAATTAAACTTAATTGCCGTAGCTATAAGGAATATCTGAGTAGAATACATCCAGAAGTTGGGAGAGCTTAATGTTCCATTTTCCAGCAGATTTTTCGCTTCATTAATATATTTTACGGCTTCGAAATCTGTTACAATGCCAAACCGGTAAAATATAAGGCTCTGGACAATTAGCCATGCAAGGATCAGGATGAACTCTGCGCCATAATGGTTTAATACTCCTGAATGTGAGGGCTTCATAAATGATAATGGGTTCCCCTTCATCCCGGCAAAGATAGGAGCAAAGAAGAACCCTGGCCGCCGGTTTTAACCGGTAAAGGCATCGGATTTGATTGAGTTTCTCTTGAATTTTAAATTAATTTGACCGGAATTTGTAATCGAATTTCTGGCGAAATAACAATATGTACTGAGCCGGTTTTAATAATTTTAGAATTCAGAATTTACCATTATCTTTGCCACCCTAAAAATACCAAAGGAGGTATATTAATGCTCATCATTGACTCAAAAGATTGCGAAAACATAGATAAGGCGCTTAAGAAATACAAGAAGAAATTCGAAAAATCCAAAGTGCTCTTACAGTTGAGGGAACGTCAGAGTTTCACCAAGCCTTCTGTCAGGCGCCGCAACCAGGTTTTGCGTGCCATCTACAAGCAAAAGATAGCCAGCGGGAAAATAGAAGAATAGTATTTCATATTTTCAATATTGACGGATAGCTGCAAATTTTTTTTAATTTTGCAGCTATCGTATTTTATGTCTATACAGGAATATAAAGAAATCCAGTCCTTCATTGATTACCTCCGTTATGAAAAGAGGTATTCGTCCTATACGATCATTTCCTATCAAACAGACCTTTCTGATTTTTTTAATTATCTGGCCGGCCAGTTTGGAAAAATTGGACTGAAAGAAATTACACCGGGCTTTGTCCGTAGTTGGTTAGCCCATCTTAAAGAAAACGGGTTGACGACAAAGTCCATTAATAGAAAGATTTCAGGCCTTCGTTCATTTTTTAAGTATTTGCTTAAAAACGGTATTGTGGAGGCTACGCCAATGGCAAATGTAACTGCACCAAAGATCAGCAAGAGATTGCCGGTATTTATAAAAGAGGAGGATGCCAGGCAATTGGTTGAGACACTTGATAGATCAGCAGAAGACTGGAAAAGTCTGAATAGTAAAATGCTGATCACTCTATTTTATGCGACTGGCATGAGGCTGTCGGAACTCATTTATTTAAAAGAGTCACAGGTTGACTTTGGGAGATCACAAATTAAAGTGCTGGGCAAAGGGAATAAGGAGCGTATTATTCCGCTGAACAAGAAAATTCTTTATAGTATTACAGAATATCTTCAACTGAAGAAGGAGAATTTTCAGACAGATAATGACCTGCTTTTTGTTACAGAGAGGGGTAAGAAAATGTATCCAAAATATGCTTACCTGTTGGTAAAAAAATATTTAGGCGGGGTAAGTACGCTGGATAAAAAAAGCCCCCATGTATTGCGCCATACTTTTGCTACACATTTGATGAATAATGGAGCTGACCTGAATGCAGTGAAAGAATTGCTGGGGCACAGCAGCCTGGCTTCTACCCAGGTGTACACACATAATACCATTGAAAAACTCAGGAATATCCATAAGAAAGCTCACCCTAAGGCATGACCTTTTTAAGCGAGACACCGGCAAATATTTTGATTATTTTTATTTTATCCTACACAGGTTTTTTGTAATTTCACCCAAGCCGATGCAAATTGCCTCTCCGGCATAAGTTGCAGCAGCGCCAGTTCTTTATTTATTATTTCACCGTTTTAAAAAGCGATTAATATGAACGTAAACATTCAGACAGTCCATTTTGATGCGGATAACAAATTAGTAGAGTACGTCAATCACAAACTTCAAAAACTACTCCTCTTTAATGACCGCATCATAAAAGTAAATGTGTTTCTGAAACTCGACAATGTTGCACATAACATCAAAGACAAAATCGCTGAGATCAGAATACACGTACCCAGGCGTCAATTTTTTGTGAAATCTACCAGTAAATCATTTGAATCGTCATTTGATGATGCTTTTGATGCTGTAGTAACACTCATCAAACGAAAAAAAGAAAAAAGAGCTGCGTAACTAATCAGAGACCTCGTAATGACGGGGTCTTTTTGTTTTATTTCCTTACAGAAAAAACTCTTCAAAATTTTGGGAATAGGTAAATTCCTTTACCTTTGCCTACCCAAAAATTGGGCAAGTTCTTTATTGTCTCAACGGTTGCAGACCATAGGCCGAAAATTGGTGAATTTTGAAAGAACAAGGTCGGTATACGAAATGGCCACTTTAACTAAGCCGAATGAACATCCCGGTGCGAACCCGGGAAGTTGTTGGTTGAAAGCTAAAGCAAAGTTTTTTGATCTCAATACCAGAGGCCACTTTAGCTCAGCTGGTAGAGCAACTGATTTGTAATCAGTAGGTCGTTGGTTCGATTCCGACAAGTGGCTCTAAGCTAATTCGGGGATTGGTGGTAGTGTGCCCGATATGAATCGGGAAAGCTGTTTTTTTGATTTAGACAAGTGAAATATGCAGGGCAAGTAGCCAAGTGGCCAACGGCAACAGACTGTAAATCTGTCCTCTTCGGAGTTCGGTGGTTCGAATCCATCCTTGCCCACTTCAGCCACCATAGTGTTGATGCGAAAGAGGCTTGAAAAATATAGATCTTTAAAAATTTATTCCGCCCTGTTAAGCTTAGGCGGGAACAAGCGGAAGTAGCTCAGTTGGTAGAGCGACAGCCTTCCAAGCTGTAGGTCGCGGGTTCGAGCCTCGTCTTCCGCTCTGCTAAAACAGGTCATGTAAGTCAAACAAGTCGAACAGTTCATGAATTGATTTGACTTTTATGACGCACTGACTTCAATGACGGGAAAAGCCGTTGTAGCTCAGTGGTAGAGCACTTCCTTGGTAAGGAAGAGGTCATGGGTTCAATTCCCATTAACGGCTCATAAGTTATTTGAAAACAATAGTAATTCGAATTGATCTTTTAATTAAACTGTGCCTTTGAAATTAATTTTTCAGATAGCTGAAAATAGCTTTCTGAGACTTGTGAAAATTTTTATGAGCACGAAATCCCGGCAAAAGCTGGGATTGACTCTATAAAACAAAAACAATTATTGCTAAAACACACAACTAAAAAGAGATAATATGTCAAAAGAGACCTTTAAGAGGGATAAACCTCACCTAAATGTTGGTACGATCGGTCATATTGACCACGGTAAAACCACTTTGACTGCCGCAATCACTACCATTCTGGCAAAGAAAGGTATGGCAGAAGCCAAAAAATATGATGAGATTGATGCTGCACCTGAAGAAAAGGAACGTGGTATCACCATCAACACAGCTCACGTTGAGTATCAAACTGCTACTCGTCACTATGCACACGTGGACTGTCCCGGGCACGCAGATTATGTAAAGAATATGATTACCGGTGCAGCTCAAATGGACGGAGCTATTTTGGTTGTGGCAGCAACTGATGGCCCAATGCCTCAAACGAAAGAGCACATCCTGTTAGCCCGTCAGGTAGGGGTACCTCGTATGGTAGTATTCATGAATAAAGTTGATCTGGTAGATGATCCTGAATTACTTGATCTGGTAGAAATGGAAATCAGGGATCTGCTTACATTCTATGGCTTTGATGGTGCAAACACTCCAATCATCAGAGGTTCTGCTACCGGTGCTTTAGCTGGTGAAGAAAAATGGTTGAAAGCAATTGATGATTTGATGGACGCTGTGGATAGCTATATTCCTTTACCTCCCAGGCCGATTGATCAGCCATTCCTGATGTCTGTAGAGGATGTGTTCTCAATTACAGGCCGCGGAACAGTTGCTACAGGCCGGATAGAAAGAGGAAAAATCAAGGTTGGTGAACCTGTTGAAATAGTTGGCTTGATTCCTCAGCCTCTTAGTTCTACAGTGACCGGGGTTGAGATGTTTCGAAAGCTATTAGATGAAGGAGAAGCAGGCGATAACGCAGGTTTGTTGCTTCGCGGTATTGAGAAAAAAGATATTCGCCGTGGTATGGTTATTTGTAAACCCGGATCTATCACGCCTCATACGGAATTCAAGTGTGAAGTTTATGTACTGAGCAAAGAAGAAGGTGGCCGTCATACGCCTTTCTTCAACAAGTATCGTCCGCAGTTTTATTTTCGTACAACGGATGTTACAGGCGAGGTAGAATTGCCTTCGGGTACTGAAATGGTTATGCCCGGTGATAATACATCTCTTACTGTAAAACTGATTCAGCCCATCGCAATGGAAAAGGGGTTAAAGTTTGCGATTCGTGAGGGTGGTCGTACGGTGGGAGCTGGCCAGGTGACTGAAATTTTAAAATAATAAGCCGGAACTTTTTATTTTAGTTTAGGCTGGAGCATTACAAATGATTTTATATCTTTGTATGTATCAATGATCTAAAAGCTGTCCGCCGTTAGGCGGATAGCTTTTGATTTTCTTAAGGCTATAGTTTCCAAAAAACGGCACTGGATAAGTTTTTAGGATTTGATTTTTTTAAATAAAGAACGCAGTCGAGACACAGCAAGTTGCTCCCGATACTGGTTGAAAACACCGGTATTCAATGACAAAAGTGCCTCCTGAGTTTGGAAATAATGGTAGTTCTTAAAGCGGAGGAACAAAGTTATAATACGGGCATAGTTCAATGGCAGAATAGCGGTCTCCAAAACCGTTGATGGGAGTTCGAATCTCTCTGCCCGTGCTAATTCAGTGATTATGGATAAAATTTCAAAACTGTTCAAGGATTCTTACAAAGAATTAATAGAAAAAGTAACTTGGCCCAACTGGGCACAATTACAACAATCTACAATGGTTACGCTGGCAGCTACATTGGTGATTACAGGTATTATCTGGATTATGGATTTTGCTGCCGGTAATGTCCTTAAATTTATTTACAATCAATTATTCTAACATGGAAGCAGGTACAAATACTGAAAATGTGCAGCAACAGGAAACCAAATGGTATGTACTTCGGGTAGTCAGCGGGAAGGAGCGTAAGGTTAAAGAATACCTCGATAAGGAAATTTCACGTGGTGGCTGGGGTGAGATTGTTAAGCAGGTATTTCTGCCTGTAGAAAAAGTTTACAAGGTGCAAAATGGGAAAAAAGTGATGCGGGAACGCAACTATTACCCTGGCTATGTCATGATAGAGATCTTAGAGGGAAAACTTAATGACGACCTGCGAGATACAATCAAGCATACGAACAATGTCATCCATTTTTTAGGAAAAGACAACCCAATAGCATTACGCAAAGCAGAGGTTAATAAAATGCTTGGTAAAATGGATGAAATGGCAGAGGCCGGAGGAGTCAATATGGTTGAACCCTTTATTGTAGGCGAAACCATTAAGATTATTGAAGGCCCCTTCAACGATTTCAATGGAGTAATAGAAGAAGTAAATGATGAAAAGAAAAAATTAAAAGTAACTGTAAAGATATTTGGACGTTCTACGCCTGTAGAACTTAATTATATGCAGGTGGAAAAAATCAGTTGATCGTAATTGTTGCAGATTAATTTTCAATGTGCGGTCATTTTCACTTTGGGTGTTACAGCAGCTATTCCGGAATTATAAAACAGGATGAGCATTTCAACCTTCAAATAAGATTTAAAGATTTATAGCTGGTTAATAGTCCGCTATAATATTTTGAATGCAGCAAAATAATAATTACTGGCTGAGGCTATTAATTGTAGGTTGACTGAATAGGATTGGGTAAAATCATAAAATGCTTTAAACTCATGTGTAGGTACGGCAAACTCATCAAAAAAGATGATATCATCTTTTTTGATGAAAGGAGCCAGTGCAGTGAGTGTATAGAGTGTTGCAGAATATAAATCCGCATCCAGCATTATGACATTTCTTTTCTTAATATCCAGTTCAGGCAAAAAAGAAGGAAGAGTTTGTTGAAATAGTCCCTGGAAAAATTTCCCTCTTGGATCAGTAAGTTCAGGGGCTTTCATGCTTGTATCAAATGTTCCTTTCTTATAGGATCCAAAGTCCTCGGGAAGTCCTGTAAAAGTATCGAACCCGTAAAAACGGCTGTGCTGATTTTTGTTTTGATCCAAAAACCAGCGAAAAGATTCTCCGCCCGCCACTCCGAATTCAAGATAATTGATGGGAATTTCTGTTAAGTTCTCATTTTGCAACACCCATGTATATAGTGTATATCTTTTCTGATAATTCCATTTTGAGGGGAAATCATTGAATTTTATTTTCTTGTTTTGATTTATCCAAACAGATAGCTCGGACAGGTAAAACAGATTCAGAAAAAAACCGGAAAATAACCTGAAAAACTTATGCAGCTTCAGATAAATGAAAAGAAATTTTAAATAGCGAATAATATAATGTTTCATAAAAATGGAATTACAACTATGTATTTTGTTTTATACAGGATTTAATATGGCAGGAGTTGAAATTAATTAATCCTCAGTTAAGATATGATAAGAAACAGGGCCTTGGTGAGCCTGGGAACTGCATATCAGAGGCTAATGGGTATAATTTTGTATTTCTTCCGGCCGGAAGCTTTTTTTTTACTTTTAAAGTTTGAAATTTGATAAACTACTCTATCTTTGCACCCCCAATTAGTTCTTTCTAATCCACCAAAGATTTAATGCAGGTGGATCCGCCCTGGCAAATGCCCTGGTGGAAATGGATGAATTTGGGAGTGCTGGCCTTAAGCGACAGTACGTTTGAACCAATAAATCGTAAAAAATGGCAAAAGAAGTTACCGGCTTTGTAAAGCTTCAGTGTAAAGGTGGCCAGGCAAACCCTGCACCACCGATTGGTCCTGCTCTGGGTTCCAAGGGTGTCAATATCATGGAATTTTGCAAACAGTTTAATGCCCGTACACAGGATAGAATGGGCAAAGTACTCCCTGTTATCATTACAGTATATTCCGATAAGAGTTTTGATTTTGTTATCAAAACTGCGCCGGCCTCCATTCAGTTGATGGAAGCTGCAAAGATTCAAAAAGGATCAAAGGAAAGCAACCGCAATAAAGTAGGTAAGGTAACCTGGGTACAGGTGGAGGCTATTGCTAAAGACAAGATGCCTGACCTGAACTGCTTTACTTTAGAAAGTGCAATGAAAATGGTGGCAGGCACTGCCCGCAGTTTGGGATTGACAGTCGAGGGAAAAGCTCCATGGGAAAACTAATTGTATATTCAAAAAAGTATTACGATGGCATTCATCAGTAAAAAAAGAAAAGTTGCAGAGACTAAAATAGAAAGCAAAAAAGAATATTCTCTTAAAGAAGCATCTGCTTTGGTCAAACAGATTACTACGTGCAAGTTTGATGCTTCAGTTGATTTGCATATCCGCCTGGGCGTTGATCCCAAGAAAGCAGATCAGTCCATAAGGGGAACAGTTACTTTGCCGCATGGTACCGGTAAGACTAAAAAAGTTCTGGTACTATGTAATCCTGATAAAGAAGAAGAATCAAAAAATGCAGGTGCAGATTATGTTGGCCTGGATGAATTTGTTACAAAAATCGAAGGGGGATGGGTAGATGTGGATGTGATTATTGCCACACCTTCTGTCATGCCAAAGATTGGTAAGCTGGGTAAAGTACTTGGCCCCCGTAACCTGATGCCGAATCCCAAAACCGGAACTGTTACAAATGATGTTGTTGCGGCAATCAATGATGTAAAAGGCGGTAAAATAGCTTTTAAGATAGATAAAGCGGGAATTATTCATGCATCAATAGGCAGGGTAAGTTTTACTCCTGAAAAAATTGCTGAGAACAGCCAGGAATTATTAAATGCCATTATCAGGGCTAAGCCATCTTCTGCAAAAGGAATTTATCTGAAAGGAATCAGTATGGCCAGTTCAATGAGCCCGGGTATTTTAATAGATACGAAAGCATTTGCACACTAATAGAAAATGTGATTAAAACTAATTATCATGACTAAAGAACAGAAAACGGAAGTTATTGAATTGCTGAAAGGCAAATTTTCTCAGTACAATAATTTTTATATTACCGATACAGAGTCATTGAGTGTGGAGCAGGTTGGAAAATTACGCCGTGCCTGTTTTAATAAAAAAGTGGAAATGAGAGTGGCTAAAAACACTTTGATCAGAAAGGCACTTGAGTCCCTGGATGCCGAACGCTATTCGGGATTGTATGATGCGCTGAACAATGTTACGGCATTGATGTTCTCTGAAAGCCCCAAAGACCCGGCCCTGATCATCAGCACTTTTCGCAAAGACAGCAATGGTGAAAAACCCGTGCTGAAGGCTGCATTTATTAATGGCGATGTGTACTCAGGAGACAATCAGCTGGCAACACTTAGCAAGATCAAAACGAAAAATGAATTGATCGGTGAAGTTATCGGTTTATTGCAGTCTCCTGCAAAAAGAGTTATTGCTGCTTTGCTTCATAATGCGGAAAAGAAACAAGAAGCTGCTCCGGCAGCGCAGTAGCTGAGTTTTATTATTTGAAAATAACTACCCGGCCGGATGGTATAAAACAAAGGCATAAACAAATTTTTTTAAACAGCCGTTGGATTCGCCGGTTTGGCGGAAAAGAAAACGGTAAAAATTCAAATCAAATGGCAGACGTAAAAGCATTAGCAGAAAGCTTGGTAAGCTTGACTGTAAAAGAAGTTCAGGAATTGGCAGACTTTCTGAAAAACGAGTATGGAATTGAACCTGCAGCTGCTGCAGTAGTAGTAAGCGGTGGCGGAGATGGTGGTGGCACAGCTGCCGCTGAAGAAAAGACTGCTTTCAATGTTATTTTGAAAAGCGGAGGAGCATCCAAACTTAACGTGGTAAAAGTCGTTAAAGATATTACCGGCTTAGGACTGAAAGAAGCTAAAGAATTAGTGGATGGCGCACCGAAACCGGTGAAAGAAGGAGTTTCAAAAGCTGAAGCTGAAGAAATAGCTAACAAGCTGAAAGATGCCGGTGCAGATATTGAAATAGCTTAAAGGTATTTTAAGAAATAAAATAACCTTTCCCATTTTCCGGGAAAGGTTATTTTTATTCAATAGTAAGATAGTGGACAAGCTTATTGAAAAGATCTTCTGTAACGGAGGGGATCTTTTTAATGTCTTCTAAATTTGAATAAGCCCCGTGCTCCTTTCGGTACGCAACTATCGGGTTGGCAATGCTCCATTTAATGTAAGGATGGGCTTTCAGTTCATCAATAGTTGCAGTATTGATGTTTATCTTTCTTAATGAGGGATTTTCTGATTTCAGATAAAATTTGATTTTTTGGAATGTAGAATCAGGTAAACCATAGGTTTCAGCGATTTGATCTACCGAGTAAAAACCGCCTAACTTATCCCTGAAGTTTACAATCCTGGCTGCCAGTTTGGAGCCTATGCCAGGTAAGGCAATAAAGGAAGCAGTATCTGCAGTATTGATGTCAATAACTGTAAGGTTATTAATTTTCCGTTGCTCTTTATACCCAGTATTTTTTGTGGAAAGTTCAGTTGTTTTTTTCTCTTCTTTTATTCCTTCTGCTTTATTGATCCTGATATAAGGAGCAATTCTTTCATAGTCCTTTTTTGATAATCCATAAATTTTTTGCAGATCTTCCGGTTTGTAAAAATGACCACCTTTGCTTAAATAGTTTTGTATGGTCTGTATGTTTTTTTGCTTTAATCCTAAACGCTTCCATTCCCCGGGGGGAAGGGTATTGGGATCAAAATAAAACAGCTTTGATTCTGGAGCCGGGGTTTGTGAAACTGACAGGTCATATTGGTATTCATTCTCATTTTCGTTTTCGGGAGAGTCCAGGTATGATGATCTTTGGGAATCTCTTATTTCCAGGCTTTTTACTTTATTGATCCAGGAGGTATCAGATTCAGGTTTATGAGAAAAATAAAATGGAGAAAGAATTTTTGGCAACAGAGCAACTATTACCGTTATAAATACGATAGCCAGAAGGGCAACTCTTTCTTTCCGGCTGAATGTCAGGTAATCCTTTAAAAGTTCCTGCCATCTCATGCATTAAGATTTTTAATAAATTTAAGAACACTTCATGACCAGGAAAATGCCCACTTAGTGGTATAAATGGCCGGATTTTTGTTAGCAAACTTTTCTTGGTCATGAATATTATTTTCTTACCTTTGCGTTCCTTTATTTTGGCCAGAAATATTTTGACGTTCCAAATCATGTTTAAATAGCTGATAGTCACAGGCTTTTGTTTTTAAAATTACAATGGCCTTAATGTGATTGGTACGTCCTTTATCGTTTAAAACCGGTTTTAACGTCTATGTCTTCAACAAAAATGAATCAAAGGGTGGACTTCGGTAAGATCAAACATTTAGCTGAGGCCCCGGACCTTCTAGAAGTGCAAATCCAATCCTTTAAAGAGTTTTTTCAATTAGAGACTACTCCTGACAAACGTAACATTGAAGGATTGTTCAAAGTGTTCAAAGAAAATTTCCCGATCACAGATACAAGGAACATCTTCGTTCTGGAGTTTCTGGATTATTTCATTGACCCTCCACGCTATACAATTGAAGAATGTATGGAACGTGGATTGACCTATGCAGTACCTCTCAAAGCCAAGTTACGTTTGAGTTGTAATGACGAGGAGCATGTGGACTTCCAGACAATTGTTCAGGATGTGTTTCTTGGCAATATTCCTTACATGACACCCAGAGGAACTTTTGTAATCAATGGCGCTGAAAGGGTGGTGGTTTCGCAGTTGCATCGTTCCCCGGGAGTATTCTTCGGGCAATCTATTCATCCGAATGGTACAAAAATTTACTCGGCAAGAGTTATTCCTTTTAAAGGAGCATGGATGGAGTTCGCAACTGACATCAACAACGTGATGTATGCCTATATTGATCGTAAGAAAAAATTCCCGGTTACCACTCTGCTTCGTTCTATCGGATATGAAACGGATAAGAGTATCCTGGAATTATTTGGTATGGCAGATGAAGTGAAGTCAGATAAAAAGACATTGCTTAAATATGTTGGTAAAAAGCTTGCTGCCCGTGTTTTGAGAACATGGGTAGAAGACTTCGTGGACGAAGATACCGGCGAGGTTGTATCTGTAGAGCGGAATGAAATCGTTCTGGACCGCGACAGGGTACTGGATGAAGAAGCGATCGAAATGATTTCTGAAATGGATGTAAAAAGCGTTTTCATTCAGAAAGATGATGTAGGCGGAGATTTTGCTATAATTTACAACACACTGAATAAAGATACTTCCAATAGTGAACTGGAAGCTGTAAAACATATTTATCGCCAGTTGCGTGGGGCAGATGCACCGGATAATGAGACTGCCCGCGGCATTATTGATAAATTATTTTTCAGTGATAAGCGTTATGATCTCGGGGAAGTAGGACGGTACAAGATCAACCGTAAATTAAATCTTGATGCACCGCTGGATCAGAAAACATTGACAAAAGAAGATATCATTGAGATCATAAAATACCTTGTCCGGCTAACTAACGGTAAAGCTGAGATTGATGATATAGATCACCTGAGCAACCGTCGTGTAAGAACTGTAGGCGAACAACTTTATGCCCAGTTCGGAGTTGGACTTGCCCGTATGGCAAGAACGATCCGTGAAAGAATGAATGTCAGGGACAATGAGGTATTCACGCCTGTGGATCTGATCAATGCGAGAACGCTATCTTCAGTGATCAATTCCTTCTTCGGTACTTCCCAGTTGTCTCAATTCCTGGATCAGACGAATCCGTTAAGTGAGATTACTCACAAACGCCGTATCTCAGCATTGGGACCGGGAGGGTTGAGCCGTGAAAGAGCAGGCTTTGAAGTTCGTGACGTTCATTATTCTCATTATGGTCGTCTTTGTACCATTGAAACACCGGAAGGGCCCAATATTGGTTTGATTTCCACTCTTTGCGTTCATGCCAAGATCAATGAAATGGGTTTTATTGAAACTCCGTACAGGAAGGTGGATAATGGAAAAGTGGATATGAAAAAACTTTCATTCCTCAGCGCAGAAGAAGAAGATGAAGCTAAAATTGCGCAAGCCAGTGCTCCTTTGAATGACAAAGGTGAATTTGTAAATGATAAAGTTTCTTCAAGGCAAACCGGGGACTTCCCGATACTGGATAAGACAGAAGTAGAGTATATGGACGTGGCTCCCAACCAGATTGTTGGATTAAGTGCATCATTGATCCCGTTTCTGGAGCATGACGATGCGAACCGGGCACTGATGGGTTCAAACATGCAGCGCCAGGCTGTTCCTTTGATTCGCCCTGATGTGCCAATTGTAGGAACCGGGTTAGAAGCTAAAGCAGCACGTGATGCAAGAATACAAATACATGCAGAAGGAAATGGGGTAATAGAATATGTAGATGCCATTGAGATACATGTGCGCTATGACAGGGATGAAATGGAAAAACTGGTAAGCTTTGAAGATGATCTCAGGATTTATAAACTCACTAAGTTTATCAAAACAAACCAGGAAACCTGTATCAATCTGAAACCTGCTGTAAAAAAAGGGCAGAAGGTTAAGAAAGGTGATTTTCTTACAGAAGGTTACGCAACCCAGGATGGAGAGCTTGCTTTGGGTAAAAACCTGAAAGTAGCCTTCATGCCCTGGAAAGGGTACAACTTTGAAGATGCTATTGTTATAAGTGAACGAGTGGTTCGTGAAGACCTGTTTACCTCAGTACATATTTCAGAATATGAGTTGGAGGTTCGTGATACAAAACTGGGAGAAGAGGAGCTGACTCCGGATATTCCCAATGTATCTGAAGAAGCAACAAAAGAGCTGGATGAGAATGGCATCATTCGTATCGGCGCCCAGGTAAAAGAAGGCGATATACTGATTGGTAAGATCACTCCAAAAGGAGAAAGCGACCCAACTCCTGAAGAAAAATTATTACGGGCTATTTTTGGTGACAAAGCCGGTGATGCAAAAGATGCTTCGCTGAAAGCTCCGAATGGAGTGGAAGGGGTGGTAATCAGTAAAAAATTATTCCAGCGTGCAAAGAAAGATAAGAATGCGAAAATAAGAGAGAAAGCAGCTATTGATAAGCTGGAAAAAATGCATGAGAAAAATGAAACGGATCTTAAGGAAGTTCTGTTACATAAACTGACCACCCTGCTCAAAGATCATACTTCCAATAGTGTGTCTAATAATTTTGGGGAAGTTCAGATCGGGAAAGGCGCAAAGTTCACTGCTAAAAACTTAGCCGGGTTAGATTATCAGAATATCAACCCGCTTGGTTGGACAGGAGATAGGAAAGCAGATGATCAGATCAATACCATGCTGCACAATTTCAACATCAAGTACAATGAAGAGCTTGGAAGATATAAAAGGGAAAAATTCAATATTTCGATCGGGGATGAACTCCCTGCCGGAGTGTTGAAGCTTGCAAAAGTGTACCTCGCCGTAAAACGTAAATTGAAAGTGGGCGATAAGATGGCAGGGCGTCACGGGAACAAAGGCATTGTTGCAAAAATCGTACGTGCTGAAGATATGCCGTTCCTGGAAGACGGAACACCTGTTGATATTGTATTAAATCCGCTCGGAGTGCCAAGCCGTATGAACCTGGGGCAGATTTATGAAACAGTTTTAGGGTGGGCCGGAAAGAATTTAGGAGTAAAATTTTCAACCCCGATTTTTGATGGTGCCTCCGTAGATGAGATTGCTGATTACTGTAAACAGGCAGGTATTCCGATGTACGGCCACACTTACCTGTATGATGGTGAGACCGGAGAGCATTTCCATCAGAAAGCTACCGTGGGTGTGATCTATATGATTAAGCTGCATCACATGGTTGATGATAAGATGCATGCCCGCTCTATAGGACCTTACAGCCTGATCACGCAACAGCCGCTGGGTGGTAAAGCACAGTTCGGCGGGCAGCGCTTTGGTGAAATGGAAGTGTGGGCGCTGGAAGCTTATGGCGCTGCAAATATTTTACAGGAATTGCTGACCATCAAATCCGATGATATCGTTGGCCGTGCCAAAACTTATGAAGCTATTGTGAAAGGGGATAATGTACCAAGAGCCGGCGTGCCCGAATCATTTAATGTGTTGGTGCATGAACTGAGAGGATTGGGATTAGATCTGAAGTTTGAATAGAACTGTGAGTACGGAGATTTGAAAGGGTTGTGAGGAATCCGGTTAAATCTCATGGCATGAAAAGAATTAAAATAAACCTGATGGATACTTCAATCTCCTCATTGTCCATCAAAATAAAATAAATCAAGGTTCTTAATATGGCAGTCAAAAAAGAAAATCGTCCTAAAGCTACGTTTTCGAAAATTACAATTGGCCTGGCATCGCCGGATACAATACTTGAAAGAAGTTACGGTGAGGTGCTGAAACCGGAAACGATTAACTATCGTACGTATAAACCAGAGCGTGACGGATTATTCTGTGAAAGAATTTTTGGTCCGGTTAAGGATTATGAATGCGCTTGCGGTAAGTATAAGCGTATCCGTTATAAGGGTATAGTTTGCGACCGCTGCGGTGTGGAAGTGACGGAGAAAAAAGTGCGCCGGGAAAGGATGGGCCATATAAAACTTGTTGTGCCGGTGGTTCACATCTGGTATTTCAAGTCTTTACCTAACAAAATCGGTTATCTCCTGGGCATGAGTTCTAAAAAACTCGAGACAATCGTTTATTATGAAAGATTTGTGGTGATACAATCAGGCATCCGTGCTGATAAAGGACAAAACGTAGGTGACCTGCTGACGGAAGAGGAGTACCTCGAAATCCTGGATACACTTCCCAAGGAAAATCAATATTTGCCTGATGACGATCCGAATAAATTCATTGCTAAGATGGGCGCAGAAGCTGTTCACGATCTTCTGGCAAGAATTGACCTGGACCAGCTTTCATTTGATCTCAGGAATGCTGCAGCTACTGAAACTTCACAGCAACGTAAAGCAGATGCATTGAAGCGCCTGAGTGTAGTGGAAGCATTCAGGGATGCAGGCACAAGGATCACCAACCGACCGGAATGGATGGTGATGCAATACATTCCGGTTATTCCGCCGGAACTGCGTCCCCTGGTACCGCTGGATGGCGGCCGCTTTGCTTCTTCGGATCTGAATGATCTTTACCGCAGGGTGATCATACGTAACAACCGCCTCAAAAGATTATTGGAAATTAAAGCTCCGGAAGTGATCCTGCGTAATGAAAAGAGGATGCTTCAGGAAGCTGTGGATTCATTGTTTGATAACTCAAGGAAATCAAATGCTGTTAAGGCTGAAGGTGGCCGTGCCCTAAAATCATTGAGTGATGTATTGAAAGGAAAACAGGGACGTTTCCGCCAAAACCTGTTAGGTAAACGTGTTGACTATTCAGGCCGTTCTGTGATCGTAGTAGGCCCCGAATTGAAACTGCACGAATGTGGTTTGCCAAAAGACATGGCAGCAGAGTTATTCAAACCCTTTATCATCCGTAAATTGATCGAAAGAGGAATTGTAAAAACTGTAAAAAGCGCCAGGAAACTTGTTGATAAAAAAGAAGCTGTAGTTTGGGATATTCTTGAAAATATTCTGAAAGGCCATCCGATCATGCTGAATCGTGCCCCGACTCTGCATCGGTTGTCCATACAGGCATTTCAGCCTAAACTCATTGAAGGAAAAGCGATACAACTGCATCCATTGGTATGTACGGCATTCAATGCCGACTTCGATGGCGACCAGATGGCCGTTCACGTGCCTTTAAGCAATGCAGCAATCCTGGAAGCACAGTTACTGATGCTGGCTTCTCATAATATTCTGAATCCGCAGAACGGAATGCCTATCACCCTCCCTTCTCAGGACATGGTGTTGGGGCTCTATTATATCACAAAAGGTAAAAAGAGTACTGACACAGAAAAAGTCCGGGGAGAAGGTAAGATTTTCTATTCTGCAGATGAAGTGATCATCGCTTACAATGAAGGTGTTGTTGATCTTCATGCGTTCATTAAAGTCAAAACGATCATCCGGAATGAAGACGGGTTGTTAGTCAATAAACTGATCGAGACAACGGTAGGGCGGGTAATTTTTAACCAAAACGTTCCTGCAGAGGTTGGTTTTGTAAATGCATTATTGACCAAAAAGAATCTTCGTGAAATCATAGGAGATATTATCAGGATTACCAATGTTCCCAAGACAGCTAAATTCCTTGATGATATCAAACAGTTAGGATTCCGTACAGCATTCCAGGGTGGTTTATCATTTAACATCAATGACCTGATCATCCCGGAGATCAAGGAAGAATTACTGGAAAATGCAAAGACGGAAGTTGACGAGGTGTGGGACAACTATAACATGGGTCTCATCACCAATAATGAACGGTACAACCAGGTTGTTGATATCTGGAGCCGCGTTGATACACGTATCACAGAAACGCTGATCCGCGAATTGAGCAACGATAAACAGGGATTTAATTCAGTTTATATGATGCTGGATTCCGGTGCCCGCGGATCTAAACAACAGATCAAGCAGCTTGCAGGTATGAGAGGATTAATGGCAAAACCGAGGAAAAGCGGTTCAACAGGAAGTGAGATCATTGAGAACCCGATCTTATCCAATTTTAAAGGAGGACTGAATGTGTTGGATTATTTTATTTCCACGCATGGTGCCCGTAAAGGTCTTGCCGATACGGCATTGAAAACTGCTGATGCCGGTTATCTGACACGCCGTTTGGTGGACGTAGCACAGGATATGGTGATTACTGAGGAAGACTGCGGCACATTAAGAGGTATTGCAATTTCTGCACTGAAAGATAATGAAGATATTATCGAACCGCTGTCTGACAGGATTGAAGGACGTACTTCATTACACGATGTGTATAATCCGCATAATGATTCGTTGCTCATTGAAGCAGGTGAAGAAGTCACTGAAGAACTTGCCAGGAAGATCGAAGAAGCAGGAATAGAAACGATTGAAATACGTTCTGTACTTACTTGCGAGAGCAAGCGTGGTGTTTGCGTGAAATGTTATGGTAAAAACCTGGCTTCAGGTAATATGGCGCAGGATGGAGATGCAGTTGGAATAATAGCAGCACAATCTATCGGTGAACCGGGAACACAGCTGACCTTGCGTACCTTCCACGTTGGCGGTGTAGCCGGGTCTGCTGCAGTGGAATCATCATTGACTGCAAAATTTGAAGGTGTCATTCATTTTGATGGATTACGTACCGTTACCATTGAGAATAATGAAGGAGTAAAAGTACAGGTGGTCATTGGCCGTACCGGTGAGGTGCGGATCGTTGATAACAGGAATGAGCGTTTACTGATCACCCATAATATCCCTTATGGAGCCACACTGGCCGTTAAAGACGGGCAGAAGGTGAGCAAAGGTGAATTGTTATGCACCTGGGATCCGTTCAATAATGTGATTGTTGCTGAAATCAATGGAAAACTGAAATTTGAAAATGTTATTGAAGGTGTCACTTTCCGTGAAGAAGCTGATGAACAGACAGGCCACAGAGAGAAAGTGGTAATTGAAACACGTGATAAAACCAAGATACCTTCGATTATTGTTGAAGGAAAAGAAAATAAATCATACAACTTGCCTACCGGTAGCCATATCATTATTGATGAAGGTGATGAGGTGAAAGCCGGGCAGGTTCTTGTAAAAATCCCCCGTGTATTAGGGAAGTTAAGAGATATTACCGGTGGTCTGCCCCGGGTAACTGAATTGTTTGAAGCAAGAAACCCGAGCAACCCTGCTATTGTTTCTGAAATTGATGGTGTAGTGTCAATGGGTGCAATAAAGAGGGGTAACCGTGAGATAATCATTGAAGCAAAAGATGGAGTTCAGAAAAAATACCTTGTACCACTGACCCGCCAGATACTTGCCCAGGATGGCGACTTTGTTAAAGCAGGATCTGCACTGAGCGACGGACAAATAGCTCCCGGAGACATTCTTTCCATCAAAGGGTCTTTTGCTGTCCAGGAATATGTAGTGAATGAGATTCAGGAAGTGTACCGTTTACAGGGTGTAAAGATCAATGACAAGCATATTGAAGTGATTGTCCGCCAGATGATGCGCAAAGTTTCAATAGTTGATCCGGGTGACACAAAATTCCTTGAAGAAGATCTGGTTGATAAATTTGAATTTGTTGATGAGAATGATTTCATCTTTGATAAGAAAGTTGTGACGGATCCGGGCGAATCAACCAAATTACGTGCAGGCCAGATTGTAAGCCTCCGTGAGTTAAGAGAAGAAAATTCATTATTGCGCCGCAATGATAAAAAACTGGTTGAATACCGGGATGCACAACCTTCTACTTCCGCACCTACATTACTCGGGATCACTAAGGCATCATTGGGTGTTACCAGCTGGATCTCAGCCGCATCATTTCAGGAAACGACCAAGGTGCTGAGCTCAGCTGCCATTCAGGGTAAAACAGATGAAATGCTGGGCCTGAAAGAAAATGTGATTACTGGTCATCCTATTCCTGCCGGAACAGGTCTCCGTGAGTTTGAAAATATGATTGTAGGCAGTAAAGAAGAATATGAGCTGTTACAAACAACAAGAGAAGCAATGGCTTTTGATGAAGAAGAGTAGGATTCGGAAGAAAGGAATGGCTGCAGTAAAGATTGGCTGAAGCTGAAGTTAAGGTTTAGAAAGGTACAGGATCACCAGGAGCCTGGCAAATAAAATCTAAATGATCAGGAGTGATTTATTTCACTCCTTTTTTTATGAGCGTACTGTTTGCATTTTTGAAATGGTCTTTTCTTGTTAAGGCTTTCATAAAGTAATTTGTGATCATATACTTACCTGCTCTTTCGTTTTTATTTTGCAAAAAATGAACTGATGAGGAGTCTTTTACTGGCACTTAATGTGATTTTACTGGCAGCTGTCGGATACCTTTACTATCTGCATTTTGATTCAAAGAAGGCAACAATTCAGTCAGTTGCTTCAGAAGGAAAAGATGTTATCACTTCACCTAACTCGTTTCGTATCGCTTATTTTGAAATGGATTCTGTTGAAAAAAAATTCCAGATGGTTAAAGATGTGAAGGAAGAATTGAGTAAGAAAGAAGATGCCATGAACAACGAGATAGACATATTAAGCCGCAGTTTTCAGCAAAAAGCAAATGATTACCAGGGAAAAGTTCAGTCAATGACACAGCCCCAGTCAGAATCAGCTACACAGGACCTGATGCGGATGCAGGACCAGATAAAGAACAGGCGCCAATCACTGAACCAGGAGTATAATGACCTTGTGACACGTAAAATGACAGACGTAAGATCCAAGATTGAAAAATTTCTAAAGGAATACAATAAAGACAAAGGCTATTCTTATATTATCTCTTACGAACCGGGCCTTTTTTACTACAAAGACACAATTTATAATATCACTAATGATGTGGTCAATGGGCTGAATGAAATGTATAAAGGGAAAAAATAATTGAATTTTGCTGAATATTCATTCGGCTGACTACCACATAAACATTTTAGAAAACAAGTGATAACACTTACAGTTTGTGATCTATCTTTTCAACAAACAGGTTTTTTGGCAACCGTTCTTCAATTTTTTTGATGAGAAGTGCTGATAATGGACATTCATGTTGGCATGCAAAAATTATTTCTCTTTTTTCATTTCTTTAATTAGATTGCATTAACATTAACCAATTCATCTTGCTTATGAAAAAAGAATCAACCCCCTTTTTACTGTTATTATTGCCGAAGATCCTGCTCAAAAAAAAATCTTCAAAAATCATTTTCCCTTTTATACTGTTAGTTCTTCTGAGCACTAAAATCTTAGCGCAGTCGGATACTACCACCTATATTGTTAACACTAAAAAAAATCTGCATCAAAATCCGAGCGGAGCTGCAGTGACACCCAATATTGTTCAGGGTTGTAATATTATAGGACCAGGTACAGTAACTGCCGGTACTACGTATGTTTATACACTGAATTGCAGCGATGGCTCAACAGCCTTTTCATGGGATGTACTTTGCGGAACAGCTACCTATTGGGATGGCAGTGAAATTGATATTATATGGAATAGCTCTGGTTGCACTAGCGGAAAAGTTACAGCTAAAAGGTCAAACGGTTCGATGCTCGCCACGAAAACTGTAATTATTAACCCTGCACCGCCACCAAGTATTACTTATACTGCATTATACAATAGTTCAAATTTTGTAAAGACCATTGATCTTACAAAACCTGTAGGAACAATTTCCGGGCTGGCATCAACTACTGCGACAGGCGGAGTTTCCTACACTATTCCTTTGGATTTGCCTATTGGAACAAATGGAATAAAGCCAAACATTTCTTTGCAATATAATTCTCAGGGTGGAAATGGAATTGCCGGATTTGGATGGAATATTTCCGGACTTTCAGCTATTGGCCGAATGGGAAAAAATATTTATTTCAATGGCACGGTAGCGCCAGTTACTTACACATCTGATGATGCATTCCAGCTCGATGGGATGAGATTAAGCCCTGTTTCCGGCTCTAATGGGGCGAATGGCACTATTTACGCAGGCGAGACGGAAACATTTTCTCAAATAATTTCTTATACAAGCAGCTCTCCTAATAATCCCGATTGGTTTAAGGTAATTGCAAAAGACGGTTCCATGATGGAGTTTGGCCATACTACCGACTCCCGCATACTTACCGATAACAGCGCTAACGTAATGCTTTGGCGGTTAAACCGCATACAGGATATTAATGGAAACTATATTGATTTTGTGTATGACAATACAGGCCGTGACAGCCGTATTAGCACGATAAAATACACAGGAAATAGCAATGCAGGATTAGCTCCTTATAATTCAATCACATTTAATTACAAATTACGGGCGGATAAAAATATTTATTACGATGCCGGCGCTTCGCTATATTCAAAATACCTGTTAGATCAGATCAAGGTTATTGCCGACGACGATTATCCGGCGAGAACATACCAGCTTAATTATGGGTATGATAATGTTACTTCTTTATTAAAAGAAATTATTGAAACAGGAAGCGATAATACATCTTTAAACAGTACCATTTTTTTGTATGGAGACCAGCCTCAGAATCTATCTGCCCAATCAGTTATTACCAATTTAACAGGCGCATTTGATTTTTATTCGGGGGATTTTGATGGTGATGGGAAAACGGACTTGATAGCTGCCAGTTATTATTATGATCAAAATAATATTAAGCGTCATTCGCAATACCAGGTACTTACCAATCTTTATCCCTCTAACTATTCTACCTTATACACAAAAACGTTAACAGCTCAAGGAGGGACACAAGGCGATCTTTTACGGAATATTTTTAGTGACGGAAAATATTATAATTTTTTGGCTGGTGATTATAATGGGGATGGAAGAGATGATGCATTAACCGTAAATACCTCTGACGTTACAGTAGCAGCCACCGAAAAAATCCTTCAACTAAATGGACTCACGATTAATTATACTAATAACAGTGGTTATACTTCTTCTAATCTCACATACCCTGCAGGAGGATATCAATTCAATAAAAAAGGAAATTTTTTTATACCCGGAGATTTTGATGGTGATGGCAACCAGGATTATATATTGCTATTAAGTACTTATCCAACCTCTCATTTTGATTCACATTTAGGTACTGTTTATGACTATAGTTATAAAGCATTTTTGACCAGCCCACAAACTAATAAAACCAATTCTGAAATTTTAAATTTTGGGGTTCCGATTCCGGGAGTACGATTTTCAGAAACAAACGCTGGAAATGTTGCCGGGTCTGACATAATATTGCCCGGAGATTTTGATGGCGATGGGAAAACAGATGTTCTTGTGGTAAGAGACCAGCAGGCACATGTGTTAATTATTAATGCCGTTGCTCCGTCAACAGGATATTCTTTTAGTTCCTCTATAAGAGATACCATAACTTCTCTTACAAAAGATTGCAAAATTTTCCCTGGAGATTTCAATGGCGATCACAAAACTGATTTGCTAGTAAGAAACAGTAGCGGTGTTTGGAATATAATGTATAGCACAGGCACGTCTTTTATAACCGTTCCTTTTACATTTCAGCAAACAGTTACCATGACGGGCAGTTATAGCGACGATAAAATAATAGTCGGAGATTTCAATGGTGATGGCAAATCAGATATACTCCATGGGTTTCCTGTTTGGATAAATGGTGTTTCCACAAGCTCAAAGTTTTCTTTGTATTATTCAACAGGTATGACCACTGGCTTTTATTATGAGCAATATGATTATAATGCAACGTTGGGATATGTTGATTTTTCGGTGGGGGATTTTAATGGAGACGGCAGGAGTGATTTGATAAATCATGTATGCACTACATGCAATACTGATTTTATCTCGTTTAAAGCTTTTGGCCAGGAAAAATTACTGAAAAAAATAACAGATGGGCACAATAGTACTACGTCTTTTGAATATATAGCTCTTTCCGATAAATCTGACCCATTATTTTACACCCGTACAATTTCTCTTGATGATCCTTCTAATAAAAATCCATACAATTACATTCAATTGCCCGTTTATGCTGTATCTTCTTTCTCACTTCCAGATGGAATTGGAGGCAACAACACAACCACTTTCAATTATCAGGACGCTGTTATACACAGAGCTGGGAAGGGCTTTTTAGGGTTTAAAAAAGTCACTACAAAAAACTTAGCGGCAGGTGTTACATCTGTCACCGAAAATTCAATTAATACTCAGTTTGCCGCTCCATACATAACAAGACAATCTTCTTTCCTTACCTCCACTTCCGAACTATTATCCGAATCACAAATCACTACTTCATTTACTGATCTGACTGCAGGAGGAAATAAACGTTTTTTTGAAAAGACAGATAAAATTTTGAATATTGATTACCTGAATGGCACTGCATCTGAATCTGCTAACACGTACGATAGCTATGGAAATATAACGACTAATGTTTTAAAAGCAGGAACAGTTTCCGGCAATACGGTAAATGCGACTGAAACCGGTACTACGACCACCACTTATGGAATACACAATACACCTGTACCCGCAAAACCCGATAATATCATTGTTTCAAAAACAAGAACCGGAATGCCTGCAGTTAGCAGCACAACAACTTTTGCATACACAACTGCAGGATTGGTAGCATCAAAAACCGAATTTGCGGGATTGCCGAAAGCAGTAACAACAAGTTTTACATATAATTCAGTTGGAAACCCGGTAACGATAGTAACAAGTGCTGCTGGATTGAATAGCCGCACCATTAATTTTACTTACGATTGGAGAAATCGTTCGGTTGTAACAAAGCAACTCACAGGAAATAATGTTTCACAGACAGAAACTTTCAATGGTGATGTGATTACGGGGAAGCCATTATCACAAACGTCAAGCGATTGCCTCACCACAAGTTTTCAATATGATGGATTTGGAAGATTGAAGAAAACTACATTGCCTGAAGGTTATAGTATTAACACTTCTTTGGTGTGGGATGTGCAGGGACAAAATGTATTTTATAGTTTTACAGACTACCCCGGAGGAAATTCTGATGTAAAAACATGGTTCGATAAATTAGGAAGAGAAACAAAAACCCAAACACTTGGTTTCAATAATCAATGGCTAACTCAATTAACTACTTATGATATAAAAGGAAATGTTGCTAGCAAAACAAATACTTATTTTTCCAATGAAACCCCTTTGCCAACGACAAATACTTATGATACTTACAACAGATTGCAATCAACCTCCAATACTCTTGCTTCTGTAAATTATACTTATACAAAATTGTCTGGCGGCAGTATGCAGGTAACTACGCAAAGCGCCGGACAAAGCTCCTCAAAAATTACAGATGCTGCCGGGAAAGTGGTTGCTGCTATTGATAATGGCGGCGAGCTTGATTTTAGTTATGATAGCTGGGGTAATCAAACACAAGTGGTGCATGGGAGCAATGTGCTGATAACAACAAGCTATGACAGTTATGGACGACAAACCAGCCTGGCAGATAAGAATGCAGGAACGGTTACATATAGTTACGATGCGTTCGGGCAGCTTACTCAGCAAACAGATGCCAATGGCAATAGTTACAGTATGACTTATGATGATCTTGGCCGCATCATCACCCGGCAAGGGCCGGAAGGAACTACTACTTATGAATATTACAAAGACATCAGCACAGGTTGCAACAATAATAATCTTTTAAAAGTAACAGCGTTTAATGGAATCATTACGCAATACACGTATGATAACCTGAAAAGACTGCAAGTCGAACAGGTAACCCTTGACGGAAATAATTATATCACTCAATATAATTATGACAGTTATAGCAATCTTATCAAAACTACTTATCCATCAGGCGTAGTAGTAAATAATAATTATGATGCTAACGGAGTATTGACTTCGGTAACAGGAGGCAATTCAGCTTCGCCCACCACATTATTTACCGCCACACAAATGAACGGCTTGGGGCAATACACCGGATATACGCTTGGTAACGGTAAAGCCTCCACAAATACATATTATTACGGAACACCCACAAGATTTTATACACAAGGCATACAAGACCTGAACCTGACATTTGATTATACGAAAGGTAATCTTTTAAGCAGGAGAGATGCCATAAAAAACATCACTGAAAATTTTCAGTACGACGCATTAAACAGGCTTACACAAACATCAGTAAATGGAACGGTACAATTAAATATGGGTTACGATGGGAATGGAAGTTTTTCCATGGGCAACATTACTTCAAAAACCGATGCGGGGAATTATGTCTATAACAGCAATAAAATTCATGCGGTAAATTATATTACCAATCCCGGCGGCGCTCAGCTACCTCCGCTAACCATTTCTCAAAATCAGCAAATCATTAATTATACTACGTTTTTAAAAACAAATTCTGTAACTGAAGGTGCTTATGAAATTGATTATACCTATGGAGCCGATTACCAGAGAGTGAAAAGCATTTTAAAACAAAATAATTCGATCATTGAAACAAAATATTACCTGGGTAATTATGAAAAACAAATCAGCGGAGGCCTAACCAGGGAAATACATTATGTAAGCGGTGGTAATGGATTATGCGCCATAATTGAAAGAGAGAATGGAGTGAATAATTTTTATTTTGTTTACACTGATCATCTCGGCAGCATATTGACGGTATCCGATATTAACGGTAATGCAGTAGCCGAACAAAATTTTGATGCATGGGGAAGAAATAGAAACCCTTTAAACTGGCAATATGCTTCCGTTCCTTCAGTGCCCGTGTGGTTATATCGTGGTTACACCGGGCATGAACACCTCCCCTCCTTTGGAGGGGCAGGCTTTGCATTAATAAACATGAATGGCCGCATGTATGACCCAATACAAGGCCGTATGCTAAGCCCGGATAATTATGTGCCCAATCCATTTAGTTCGCAAGGGTATAACAGGTATGCGTATGCAAATAATAATCCATTGGTTTATGTTGACCCTGATGGAAATAATCCTATATTAATTTTAGGTATAATTTTGGGTGGTTTTTTCGGTGGTGTACATGCAGAAATGCAGGGAAAATCATTCTTGGGAGGTTTTGTGAAGGGGGCGATAGTTGGTGGTGTAGGAGGGACATTAGCGTTAATCGGGGGAGGAACTTTTTTAGCACAAGTGGTCTGGGGAATAGGAGAAGGTGTTGTGACCAATGGCCTGAATAATTTGTTAAATGGGAATCCGTTTTTTCAAGGCGCAGCGAACGCAGGTGCAATTGGCGGTGCATTTGCAGCTGTTACAGCAGGAATTGAATCATATAAAAATTGGGAAGATGGCTATGGATTTGGAACAAATGATGGAAGGGTAAAGCAAATGATAAAAGAATATAAAGCATTAGCTGGAAGTCCTTCGGAAGCTTCGGCAGCAGATAGGGCAATTGATTTTGTTAGTAATAGATATAATTTGAGTAAGGCAACATTCTCCTACAATTCTTCTTTAGGGGATTATGGACGAACGAATCTATTAACTGGTGATATAGATATTGGTAGCTCTGCTTTTGAGTCAGCATCAACGTTAAAGGCATCCATGGTTCATGAGTTTTGGCATTCAACTGTTGATAGAGTATTTATTGGTGGCAGATGGACTTGGAACATAAAAAACTCAGCGCCTTGGAATTACAGCGATGGTACAGGGGCTTACTCAAATGAAATTTTTAACGCTGGTAGAATGCATATAGCTAAATCAGCACTTTCTAAATTAATACCTCATCAAGGATTTGTTTGGTCCTATAGAGGAGTGACTATTTTAGACAAATTCGTAGTTAATCCTGTTTGGTATGCAAGAGGGGTGATAAAAAACAAATGGTGGTACTTAATTCCTCGTAGATTTTAATTCTTATTTCCATGAAAACTATAACAATAGGTATATTGCTTAAATTAATTTTTATTAATCTTAGCTGTATGTTCAATAAAAGGAACGTAATAATGCATTCTAGCTCCATTGACACTATATCTTTTGACAGTATCAAATTTTCTGTAAGGCTTAAAGAATCGCCTTTGAAATTTTCACAAGATAGCGGGTCTTTAATTTTAGAATTTGAAAATAAAACGAATAGTGAAATTTTTATTAGTAATCCAAACTGTCGGATAAATTTAGAGATAAAGGTTTTTGAAGAAAATAAAGAGTTGCCAATATTATTAAAAATTAAACCCAGTGCTGACTGTGCCAAAAAGTATTTTTCACTTAAACCCGATGATCATTTTTCAACCCAATATGATTATAAAGTGAAAGACCTTTTTTCAATTAAAGAAGGGCATAGTTATATTATTAGAGCGTATTATTGGGGGGTTATTAAAATTAATGACTTTAAAATTATTAAACATAATGATAAAGCAATGATTTCAACATTTTATTTTCAAACAATATGAGATGGCGACCAATTCCAGTGTAGTCGAAAATAACAAATAACATGAAAATATTTTTATCAGCACTTATTGCTTTATGTAGTTGGTCGGCCGACAAATATTGTTATGTATATCAGGTTTGTGCCGACAAGGGTAGAATTGTACTTGATGTTAACACTACAAGCCGGCTGGTGTTAAACCTAAAAATTCAAAACAATAGAAATAGTAAAATTACACTGAATGATAGCGTTGTTATTCTTTTTTATGGATTCAACCAAAACTTAAGGCAGCCTTATCATGATAGTATAAACAGTTCAAACTACAAACTGGTTCTTTATGTTCCCCAATCAGATCCCATCAGTGTGATACAAATGAAGCTGGAAAAGCCACTCGTTATTAAATCACAAGCTGATTATTCTTTAATATTAAAAAAACAGTTACTGGAGCAGACGGTTAAATTAAAAGGAAACATAGACAACCGTTACCAATTGAATACCGGGTTCCAGCTTTTTTTAATTTCAACATTAGGCAATCAACGAAAGATTCACTTAGCATCAAATATTTTTACCACAAATTAATTTAACCGTTTTGAAACCGATTTTTTTCTGTATGTTGACTCTCATCTCCTGGTTTTGTCAGGATACGGTTGCTCAAAAACCCGAATACATTCACATAGAACCAGCAAATTTCAAAATTGCACAATCGGCCTTTTCTGAAGTAGAAGTAGCAGATACCCGCTTCGATACGGTGTATATGGGTTTTGTTCAAAAAGGAGCATTTAACCGAAAAGCTCCAATCAAATTAACTCAATCAATGACTGATGTGGTAAGAGAATCAGCATTAAAACTGGTTGCTAATGCCGGCAAAGGCGATGAAACGATTCTTATAAATATCCGCAACTACTTTTTATCCGAATTAACAGGGGCCATGTCAGAAAGCGGAACATTTGTTTTTAAAGCAGGCTGCTATCTGAAACGGGGATACAGCTACAAGTTTATGTTTTCGGTGGATACTACCATAGTGGTGCATGCTTTAGATGTAACCAAAAAATTATTGAGAACAGCCAATGAACAATTCGGATTATTTGTTCAAAAAGCTGCGTTGTTTGATAAGGATAAATTAGATGACAAACCTGAGTATTCATTTTATGATATTCAACATATTGATGAAACCGAAAAAAGATTCATTCCGGTTTATAATGTGGAGCTACCTCAAAAAGGGTTATATGCAAGTTTTGAGAGTTTTAAAAATAATACACCTACTGAAACAAATTTCATTGAAGAGTTCAACAAAAAAACAAAAGAGCCTTCATTTTTCAGGGTGAAAGGCGATGGAAACAAGGGAAATGAAATTCCACGTAATGCTCTTTATGCTGTTTGTGATGGAGACCAATTGTATATTTCAACTGAGTATGGTATCTATCCGGTTACAAAAAGAGATAATGATTTTTATTTTACCGGCAAGGCGAAAGAGACGGCTAATACCGCAGCGGTGGCAATGGCTTCTTTTATGTTTGGTATTTTAGGGGGTATGCTGGCATCCATACCCGAAAAGGCGACTTTTGAATTTAAAATAGATCATGTGTCTGGAAAATTTTTACCTGTAAAAAAAGTTAGTAATTAAATATAAACCTATGCAAAAGAAAATTTTATTCTCAATTCTTGTTTTGTCAATGGCTTTTTCAGCTTTTGCACAACAGCTTCCTCTCAACACCTGCGGCATTGTTAACGTTTATGATAATGCCGGTGGCAGGATCAAGAGGGTTTATTTCTGCAATAATGGAACGGATCCTTATCCATCAAAAGCAAATAACCAATCAGCAGCAAATGAAGTAATGGAAGTGCAGGCAAAGGAAACAGCAGCGTTTCAAATGACAGACGCCCTGTATCCCAATCCAACAACCGGCACATTTTTTATCTTATTCAGCAGAGCATTGCAACAGGCAACTATTCTAATAACCGATGTACATGGAAAAACCATTCAAAAGTTCAAAACCAGTGGCTATAAAGTTGATTTTAATTTATCATCGGTGGCTGCAGGAGTGTATTTTGTAAAAATAAATGATCATGGGAATGTGATAAGCAAGAAAGTGGTGAAGCAGCAATAGTTGTTTGGAATGGATAGCCCGGCGAATAATGCTTATATCACTGGCCCAAACTAAGAAAGACCGGGTATCAATGCGATCCATTAATAAATCGCATTCTTCAAAGCCTGTGAGAAGGCTTGCTTTTCAGTTATTAAATTATCCAGATTTACCTTATCTTGAATCCCAAACTAATTGTAATGGCTGAAACTTCCGCTTCATTCAAACAATCACTCGGATTGGTAGATGCTACCATGATCGTGGCCGGCTCCATGATCGGGTCCGGTATTTTTATTGTCAGTTCCGACATTACCCGGCATGTAGGCAGTGCCGGCTGGCTGATATTTGTATGGGTTATTACCGGGTTTATGACCATCACCGCAGCAGTAAGCTATGGAGAATTAAGCGGCATGTTTCCAAAAGCCGGTGGTCAATATGTTTTTCTGAAAGAAGCTTTCAATCCATTAGCCGGGTTTCTTTATGGATGGAGCCTTTTTGCCGTAATTCAAACTGCGACGATTGCTGCAGTAGGAGTGGCGTTTGCAAGATTTACTGCTTATTTTATTCCGGAAGTGGGTGAAGGAAATATCATAGCGGATATTGGATTTATAAAAATTTCTGCCGCACAGGTGCTTGCCATTGCTATGATTGTTTTTCTTACCTATACCAACACGAAGGGTGTGAAGGGGGGAAAGATTATCCAGACATCTTTTACCACCGCAAAACTGTTAGCGCTTTTTGGATTGGTCATATTCGGGTTTTTACTGGTGAAACACAGTTTCTGGCATGAGAACTGGCAGACAGGTTTCAATGCTGCACAGGATCTTGGTGTGGATGGAAAAGGACAAATTCCCACTGTTTGGAAATCTATTTCGATCAGTGTGCTTATTGGCGGAATTGCAGCGGGTATGACCGGATCTATTTTCAGTAGCGATGCCTGGAACAATGTTACGTTCATAGCCGGTGAGATCAAAAACCCCAAACGAAATATCGGTTTGGCTCTCTTCCTGGGAACACTGATCGTAACGGTCATATACCTTGCTACCAACCTGATGTATTTGAATGCAGTTCCACTTCAGCAGATAGCCTTTGCTCCCAATGACCGTGTTGCAGTCGTTGCATCGGACCAGTTTTTCGGAGAATCAGGCACTAAGGTAATTGCAGCCCTGATCATGGTGTCCACATTCGGATGTAACAATGGGTTAATCCTTGCAGGTGCAAGGGTGTATTATGCTATGGCAAAGGATGGACTTTTCTTTAAGAAAACAGGAGAGCTGAATAAATATTCTGTTCCTGAATATGGATTATGGATACAGTGCATAGTTGCTTCTTTATTATGCCTGAGCGGGAGCTACAGTGATCTGTTGACGATGATCTCCTTTGTAGTAGTGATATTCTATGTACTGACCATCATTGGTATCTTTGTGTTGAGAAAAAAGAGGCCGGATGCGGAGCGCCCCTATAAAGCTTTCGGCTTCCCCGTTTTACCTATTGCTTACATCATCCTGGCGGTTGCATTTTGTATTGGCCTGGTGTATGCTTCCCCCACTTACTCTCTCTGGGGCTTAGGTATCGTTCTGTTGGGGGTGCCTTTGTATTATGTGGCAATTTCTGTGCAAAAGAAATAAATCACCGAATTTTGCAGCATGACCGACTTTAAGAAATTATTTGAGTCTTTCGTCACGCTGAAGACAGGCGTCATCGGCGACATAATGCTCGATACCTATATATGGGGAAATGTTGAACGGATCTCACCGGAAGCCCCTGTTCCCATAGTTTCACTGGATCATAAAGAATATCGTATCGGCGGTGCAGGAAACGTTGCCTTGAATTGTCATTCTCTTGGCTCGCAGGTTTTTATTTTATCCGTAACCGGTGATGATACAGACAGCCTGCTTTTAGAAGAATTATTCAATGAGAACCTGATAGACACTTCATATATTTTGAAGAGCACCAGGCGTATCACTACGAATAAAACGAGGATTATCAGCCGCAACCAGCAAATGATGCGCCTGGATTCTGAAGAGACACATGATCTCGAACATGCAGACGAGAATGCACTGCTTGAAAAGATTTCATCCTTTATTGAAACGGAAGACCCGGATATCATGATCTTTGAAGATTACAATAAAGGAGTACTGACAGAACGGGTTATTCGTGAAGCAATACATTTATGCAGGGAGGCTGGCATCATCACATCCATAGATCCGAAACGGAAAAATTTCTTTTCATATCAGCATGCCGATATTTTCAAACCCAACCTGAAAGAGGTAAAAGAAGCTTTGAATCTTTTAGTTGACGAAGTGAACAAACCTTTGCTGGAAAAAATCCATAAGGAGCTTGAACGCATGCTTCACCACCGGGTTTCGTTTATCACGCTTTCAGAAAAAGGAGTTTTTTGCCAGCAGGATGGAACATCAAGTCTTATGCCTTCTCACCGGAGAAATATCGCAGATGTATCGGGTGCAGGAGATACGGTAGCTGCTGTTGCTTCACTGGTGTATGCCGCTACTAAAAATATTCACCTGATGGCTGAAGTGGCCAATATTGCCGGCGGATTAGTTTGTGAAGAAGTTGGTACAGTAGCGATCGACAGGGGAAAATTGCTGAATGAATGTGAACTACTGTTGTCCTGATTCTTTTCTCATATCCTGCATTGATTTGTTCAGAATGCCTTCAAAGTTTAGAAACACTTCAACGAATATCTTCACCGCAGCGAAAATGAGAATGAAAATTTTTCCTGCTCCGAATGTTAGGAACATACTTCCCAGGATCACGATGAATTGCTGTACAAAAATTCTTTCGTAAGGCTGGAACATTAATAACATCATGGGTACATTACGATAAATACCCGGCCTGATAAAATTCCAGTATAAGTTAAAGCCATAACTGATGAAAAATCCCAGCAGCATATAAAGCAGGTCGCCTTTGAAATAAGATGGCCAGTGCAAAAAGAATTCAAAGAAGCCGAGATGAAATTCCTTGCCAATGCCGGAAATTGTAATAAACATTCCTGTTTGAATGGCAACAAACATTCCGTAATGCACCATGAAAAAAAGCATGAAAAACAACCCGGAAACAAGCTGGGTACTTCCTTTATTGTACCATATATCCGTTTTTCGCACTAAGGTCACAATGCCCATTTTTATTAATGTGAAAAAACCGATAATAATTGTTTCAAGAGCATAGACCATGAATACTTCTGCAGGATTCCAGTTGAAATACCAAACACCGATCACCGGCAGCAGGTTGGCAGCGATGAGGAAAAGATCGGACCGCTTTAGTTTATTTTTAAAGGAGGAAATCAATGGAAGTAGTTGAAATTAAGAATAGGTTATTGCGGGAATTGACAGGTTAGCAGGAGCAGGGTCAGATTTTTCAGGGCAGGGATTTAAGACAGTATAACGCCCTTTTGATTCAAATATTGGATGGCACTCGGTTTATTTTCCAAATCATCTTTTTAGGGGCAATCTTTACTTTCATTTTCTGCCTTATATTTACCGCCATGCAAAAATATGCAATCATAGTAGCCGGAGGTTCCGGAACAAGAATGGGTGGAGAAGTGCCCAAGCAGTTTCAGCTTTTAAAAGGAAAACCTGTTTTATGGTACACGCTAAAAGCCTTTATTGAAGCGTACGAAGATGTACAGATCATTCTGGTATTACCGGAAAATCATCTGGAAAGGGGAAAGCTTATTGCAAAAGAATACCCGGAAAACCGTATTCGGATAACTACAGGAGGCAATACCCGCTTTCATTCTGTAAAAAATGGGCTGAGCCTTGTTGATACACACTCACTCGTATTCGTCCATGATGGTGTACGTTGCCTTATTTCTCCTCAATTGATCCGCCGCTGTGGTGAAGAAGCAGTGGAAAAAGGCAGCGCCATTCCTTCTGTTGCTGCAACGGAAACTATACGCATTCTGACGGGAGAAGGTAATAATCCGGTTGTTGACCGCAACAGGATAAGGTTGATCCAAACACCTCAAACTTTTTTTAGCAATATTCTCAAACAGGCATTTGAGCAGCCTTATGAAGAAATATTTACAGATGAAGCAAGTGTGGTGGAAAAAATGGGAGTCAAGATCAACCTTATTGAAGGGGAAAGGATCAATATTAAAATCACTATGCCCATTGACCTTGTTGTGGCGGAGAAGATACTGGAAGGAAGAGGATATTGAGATTGAAAATGAAATGTCATAAATGAAAATCAGGAAATGAAATTAAACAGAAATGCCCGGCCAGGAAAAGGTAAACGATTGCGGGGTACCTGCCTGCAGCTAACCGGGGATTGAGCTCAGTACTCATTTTTTTATCCATCTCAAATAAAAAGGAAGCCGGTTCATACGGATTGCTGCATATTTTTCTTCTGTTGAGCCGAAACTCCTGTAAAAAAATGCCAGGCTTGGAATATCGGATCCTTCAAAATCAAGCAGCAGATCTTTACCCGCATGATCTTTAATGATTGCATTGATCAAAGCATGGGAGGCGCCCATTGTTTTGCCGTTGGGTGTATTGCCCACAAGCACATAATAGATCCTGTTGTGGGAATATAAAAGAACGCATGAAGCCATCAGTTGTTGGTTTAAAAAAACACCATAGGTTGTAGCCATGCCTTTTTGGTGAAGAAAGTGATAAAGTTTTTTAAACCGCTCCAGGCCTCCTTTCCAGTTATGTGCAAATTTTTTCATTTGCTCAGAAGCAGCCCCGGTCACTTTTTCAATTTCAAAAGATCTTTGAATAATGCAACCTGCCTGCTCTGATTTTCTTACGTTTCGCCTGATATTTTCATTAAAGCTGTTGAATAATTCAATATAACTATTGTTAAGGCTCAGTACGAAATTGCTTCGTTCAAACAGTGAAAAACTCTTTAACCGGAAAACATTTCCCTGGTTCAGGCAAAAATCCCAGTATTGAAATTTTTGTGGTACTGATCTTAGAAATTGTTCCAGTAAATCTGAGGTGATATTGTTTCCGAAAATTCCCGACTGTGCCGTTAGAAATGGCTGGTACAAATAATAAATTCCGTATTTTTTATTCCAGGTCAGCGGCATGACAGCCTCGTAATCGTTTAACACCAGTGCATCCCAGTTTTCCGACATTTCATCGAGATAAAATGAGTATGCATACACCAGACCGTTTTTTGCTTGCTCCATGCAAGAATCCCATTTTTTTTTGTCAATCTCAGAGTGTGGCAGGTATTCTATGTTTAACGGATGCTTCATCCACAAAAGAAAAATTGAGTTTTTTAAAATTTAAGCTGGAAATATTAATGGAGAATGAGGTGATGCGCAGCCACCTGTTTTTCTGTTCTACTGTTGACCGGAAATAGTCTTTATAAATATTGCTGTAAAAAACCGGGATATAAATATTGATAATTCCTTTAAGTAATGGTATCTGGATTCCTGCGTCAAATAAAAACCGGTCAAGCCCTGCATCGGTTTTCCATGCATCTGCATAAGTACCGATATCTGCGAAAACTTTAAGAGGAATTTTTACAGGCAGTAAACTCAGGGGGTTTATGTTTGAGGGAATAGATGAATTGAAATTGACAGCGATCAGCCAGTTATCTGTTTTGCCCACTTTGTTTGCTAACAGATCCGTTCTCACTTTGAAGCCACCGTCCCTGATCATGATCTGCTGGCTGGCCATGCCGTTAAATTTATTTCTGCCGATGAAATAATCGCTGTAAGTATAATCTTCATATCCATTAGCGCCTGTCATGTTTAAATGGTACCGGTCAGTTTCAAATTGCATTTTGGTGGTTCTTGACCCTGTGTAAAAAAATTTTCCTGCAAAGAGGCGGACATCGAGCCCCCCTCCTTTCGGGTAATTGAAAAAATAATTCCCGGTGAATGCAGACCTTATAAAACCATTCGACTGTTCTATTTTTAACTCTCCGGAATAGGGATACAGAGCCCTGTTGTTTTCAATAGCAACACTGAGCTGATTCAGGTACCTGTTTTTACGGAGCAAATTATGTTTTGTGGAAACAGTGGTATCGGTACCGGTAATTATTGTATCACGGTAAAAATGAAGGTTGTCTTCTCCAATCAAAAAGGTTTTCCATTGAATATAATATTGCAGGGAACTTCGCAAATCTTTTTGTTTGAAAGTGAATCGAATCCCCGGAACAATTTTCTGAAAAGCCATAAATGTTTTTTTGCCGGAAGTATCTGTGTATTGATCCATATTGAAAGTAGCTGCATTCAGGAACAAGTCAATTTTCCTGAAAATTCCGGGTGGATAGAAGGTATAATTGATTTTCCCGGTTCCCGTGAATGATTTGGAGCCGGTTGCATACATAGGGGCTGCAAAGAACTGGAATTTGGTAGGCGGCAATTTGTAATTGGTAAAAAAACCTCCCAGCATGAGTTTGTCGTAACTGTTGAATCCCAAAGAGGGACTGAGCAGGAAAATATTACGGGCTTGTGAATTCAGATAAGCGGGTATTGACTTAGGGTTTAATATTGAAGCAATCCGGGAACCTTTTCTCTGTTCATTTGGTAAAAGCCCGGTTTTATGCAAATAAGAAAATACTGTATCCGTGTTCTTTCCCGGGCTTTCTTCAAATACTTTTTTGAAATCAGCAGGTTGGGGATGTTTAAACCGGAACTGCCTGTAATAATTCTGCATAGCCTTATCAAATGTTTCGGTTCCAAGTTGTGATTCCAGATAGCTCATCCATTGGGCAGTTTTATAATAGGCAATGAGATAATAATTACTTTCAGAAAAAGCTTCAGATGTAGTTTCAATTGCCTGATCCCTTCCTGTAACAGATACTGTTTCCTGGAAAATTTTATCAGGGGTAGCATATTTGCCGTATTTCCATTGCGAATAGGACTGCTCATAATATGAATTGATGCCCTCATCCATCCACGGATGGTCTCTTTCATTGCTGGCAAGTATTCCATAAAACCAGTTGTGCCCGATCTCATGCGTAATGGTAAGATCCAGTTCTTTTCCGGAAGAAGATGGAGAAATGATTGTTATAGCCGGGTATTCCATCCCGCCGCCAAAACTTTCAGGCCCTTGTACCACGCTCACTGTGTTATAAGGATATTCTCCAACTCGGCGGGAATAAAAATGAATTGCATCCTTGCTAAACTGAATACTCTTTTTCCATTCGTCTTTTTGATCAGGTGTATAAAAAGAAAATACATTGATCACTCTGCCCGATTGCAGCAGGCAGGTGTCTTCTTCCACGATGAACCGCTTGTCGGCAAACCAGGCAAAATCATGAATATTGTTTTGAGTAAATCTCAAAGTTTTTGTTTGCAGGGCAGAAGGAGGAAATTTGCCGGTAATAAATTTTGTACCGCCTCCTTTGGTCTTTATTTTTTCTTTTGCCGGTGTCCATGAAAATGATGCCCTTGACTTCAACCATGCTTTTTCTTCTTTATTCTGCAATTCCCCTGTGGCTGCCACCACATAATTTTTGGGAACGGTTATGCTCACATCAAAATTTCCGAACTCACTGTAAAACTCTCCCTGATCCAGGTAGGGCATCGGGTGCCAGCCGTTATTATCATACACTGCCGGTTTGGGATACCATTGTGTGGCCTGGTAGCTTTGGCCATCATGCCCGCCTCTTGATAAATTAAATGGAAGCTTTTCATGAAACGGTGTGGTGATGATGCATTTTTGCCCCGGAGCTAAGGGATATGGTAAGATTAATTTTACAATATCAATATAACGTGGATGATCTTCCACGGATGCAGTCATGTTATCCACTTTAAAATCCAGGCGGTTGATGTAACCTCTCTCATCTTTGCCGGAAAAATAAAATTGTGTGTTACCGTTGAGCAATAGCTGGTCGCTGAAAGCAGTCTGATCATTTTTATATGCATTGGGCCAAAGGTGAAACCAGATGAATTTTAATGTGTCGGGGGAATTATTGATATATTCGATTTTTTCAAAAGCATCCAGCGTGTTGTCTTTGTCATTCAGCGCTACATCAATAGTATAATTGACTTGTTGCTGCCAGTAAGCCCTTTGGGAATTGCCATTTGGAGATAAGCAGTATGTTAAAAAGAGTAAGAATATTTTTTTCAAACGGATATCGTTTCTCAAAAATAAAGAATAATCTGCCAATTAATGACTGGCAAATGAAAATTACAAATTGCCCGTTTCGGGCTGTATTATTTCCCCTTGCCCGAAAATATGATCCGCAGTGTATGCGCCATGATTTTAAAATCGAGCATTAAAGAAATGTTCTCAATATAGAGCAGGTCCAATTTGCTTCTTTCTATCATTGCTTCAATATTTTCTGCATAGCCGAATTTCACCATTCCCCAGCTGGTCAATCCCGGTTTTACTCTCAGCAGGTATTTGTAATATGGAAATCGGACTATTATCTGTTCAATATAAAATTTACGTTCCGGTCTCGGCCCTACAAGGCTCATGTCACCCTTCAGGATATTCCATAGCTGGGGTAATTCATCAAGGCGCCAGCGGCGCATTACTTTTCCCCATTTGGTGATCCGCGGATCGTTGTCTGAAGAGAGCGCCGGTCCATCTTTTTCCGCATCTTCAACCATTGAACGGAATTTGTACATCATAAATGGCTTGCCTTTATACCCGATACGCTCCTGTTGATAAATCAGGGGACCTTTTGATGAAAACCTTACCCGGAGGATTACATAAAGAATTAATGGCAAAAGAATAATCATGCTGCAAAGAGAGATCAGCACATCAATCAAACGTTTTATATTGAGTTGCCAGTCGGGCATTAATGTGGTCTGCAGGTCAATAAGCGGGGCACCCAGAACATTAATTGTTCTCACAGATCCGGAAATAATATCCAGAGCATCGGGCTGTATCTTCACTTCCACATTCAGTTCGCTCAGGCGATTGATAATATTTTCCATTAAAGGTTGTGCTGATTTTTCCAGCGCCAGTACCACTTGACGGATCTGGTGCTGATCAACGATCTTTTCTAACTGATCTATGGTGCCGAGTTCCGGAATGAATTTGTCAATACCATTCTTGCCATTGGTATTACGTGCCACAAACCCAGCATAGCGGTACCCGTCATTGTGCATGCTCTTTTCTGTTTCTTTGAAAATGCGGATTGCATTGTCATGACTGCCTATCATCAATGTATTAAAAAAAACTTTTCCTGAGAGTATTTGCCTCTTCACTATGTCCAGTATGGCCCATCTGCCGGTGAAGCTGAATAGAAATTGAACAGCTAACAGGGAAAAGAAAGCGAGGTAATAATAAGAGTACCCGCTGTTGACGTCATTTTTTACGAACAGGAAAAATAAGAGGATACTTCCAATGACATTGATGAGAAAAGTGCCGGTAAGTTCTGTGAGCCTGGATTTTTTGTAAAGAGAAATATTGTATGCTCCCGTTATTGAATAAAGGATAAGCCATCCCGCCGGAATGAGTAAAAGGTCCATGCCAAAATGAATGTCAATAGGCAGATGGTCTGTTGCCGATGGATTGTTGTGCAACAGCCATTTCCTGATAAAATAAAAACAACACCAGGCCAATGATGCTGAGATGAAATCGATCACAGCATACCATGCCACGGATATCTGTTTCTGTGATTGCATCAGGTAGTGATAATGTTATGCCCGATTTTACGGAGGATCTGGTGTGCTACATCCATTGCCATCATGCCATCAATTTCTGAAACAACTGTTTTGGTATTATTCAAAATCGAGTTTCGGAATTCTTCCAGTTCTTTCCGGATGGCATTTACTTCCGGAACCACCGGGTTGGCCACTGCAATAGTTTTTTTACCGTGTGGCGTTTCGATATCGAAAGTGAAAGCCTTATTGTCCGATGGATCTTTTAGTTTGATCACTTCTGTTTTTTTATTCAGGAAATCAATGCCAATGTATGCATCTTTCTGAAAGAGCCGCATCTTGCGCATTTTTTTCATGGAGATACGGCTGCTGGTAAGGTTAGCCACACATCCGTTGTGAAATTCGATACGGACATTGGCAATATCGGGTGTATCGGTAAGTACGCCTACGCCGCTTGCCGATATATGCTTTACATCACTCTTTACAATACTTAGAACAATGTCAATGTCGTGGATCATCAGGTCGAGGATCACACTCACCTCGGTTCCCCTCGGGTCAAACTGAGCCAAACGATGAACTTCAATAAAAAGAGGATTCAGCGGCATATCTTTTATGGATAAGTATGCGGGGTTAAACCGTTCTACATGACCAACCTGGAGTTTTATGCCGGATTCTTTGACCAGTTTTACTAATTGCTCCGCTTCATCCATTGTATTTGCCAAAGGTTTTTCCACAAATACATGTTTTCCTTTTTTAATGGCTTGTTCACATAATCCAAAATGAAAATTGGTTGGAGCAACAATATCCAGTGCATCGCAGGCATCCATCAAAATATCCGAATCATGGAAACGGGGCAGTTGATATTTTTTTGAAACTTCATTTGCCGTATCATCATTGGGATCATAAAAACCGGTCAATTCAATTCCGGGTATTTCTTTCCAGTTGTTGAGATGAAATTTACCGAGATGTCCCACGCCAAAAACTCCGATTTTCAACATAAGCTACAGTTGATCTGCAAAGATAAAGATTGAAAGGTCTGCTTGTTTTTTGAAAACCTTTGTGTGTCGTTTAGTTTTTTATAAGTGCAGAATGCCGGGTATAGCCCGGGCTTGGTGAATAAATAAAAAGACAACTCCCGTCTTTGATCAGATCAATGACCGGCTCAGCATCATGGACAGGAATGGCCGGGCAACCTTCACTCCGGCCGATATATCCCATATCATCAATATAGGATTGGCTTACATAATTGGCGCCATGCAGTACAATGGCTCTTTGGTATGCTTTATCATTAATACCCGGTTCCAGGCCAACTAATTTTAATGAATAGCCTTTCTTTCCTTCATAGGGCTCACGGGTAGCATAAAATCCGAGGCTGCTTTTGAAAGACCGTGGGGCATTTGAGAAAGAATTGGCCCATTCCCGCCCGGAATTTTTCCCGTGTGCTACCAAAGTGTTGAACAGGATTTTAAAGTTTTTCATGTCCAGCACATACAATCTTTTATTGTTACTTGGCTGGCTGAAGTCCACAATAGAGAGAATGCTGTCGTTGATAATTTTTCCCTGGCTTACGAGATTCATGAAACCTCTCCTGGCAAATTCATAAGCCTTCCTGTTCAATCCTGCGAGGTCCAGGTGCAAGCTGTCATAAAGAGACTTGGCATTTGCATTAAGTACCGTGTGGACGGTAGCAGAAACCAAACCTTCCTTTTTAAATGGTTCATGAAGCCATTTTGATCTTCCTACAGACCTGGCAAACCCTAAAGGCAAATGCAGCAGGTAAATAAAAAATGTGGTAAGAGCAATTGAAAATACTTTCAGTTTTTTCATTATAGAATTATTGGTTGGTGTTAAAAAAAATGCCTGTGAATTATTCACAAGCATCTTTGTCATGGTTAGCGGCCGTCCCCGAAGCTAATGCATTGATGTGCACTTCATTTTCACAAATCTGAAATTGAGTATCTCCGGCGACCTCTTTTTTGTTGGCGGACCGGACGGGACTCGAACCCGCGACCTCTGCCGTGACAGGGCAGCATTCTAACCAACTGAACTACCGATCCTTATTTTTTGCTCAGGGACGGCAAAGATAGGTCTGCCGGGGTTTTTTGCCAAAAAGTTTTAGGTACATATTCCGGCGGATTCGCATATTTAACCATAAAATTTTCATTGTTATTTAATTCTTAATTTAGCCGCACATTTTATCACCTATGCCCACGGATAACAACAGGCAATTCCTGGATTTTGAAAAGCCGATAAAGGATTTAATTGATGAAATTGATAAGCTGAAGCATACTGCCGAGAAAACGAAAGTGGATATGAGTGATGCTATCGGCAAATTGCAGGAAAGCATCCTGGAAAAAAGGAAGGAAATAACCGGGAATCTGAATGACTGGCAACGGGTGCAATTAAGCAGGCATCCCGACCGCCCCTACACACTAAAGTACGTGGAAAAGATGACGACTAATTTTGTTGAGATGTTCGGTGACCGTAATGTGCGTGATGATAAAGCAATGGTGGGAGGCTTTGCATCACTGGATGGAGAAACAGTGATGATCGTCGGTCAACAAAAAGGAAGCAATACCAAAACAAGGCAGATAAGAAATTTCGGGATGGCCAACCCCGAAGGTTATCGAAAAGCACTCCGCCTGATGAAACTTGCCGAGAAGTTTGATAAACCGATCATCACGCTGATAGATACTCCCGGCGCTTACCCGGGGCTGGAAGCAGAAGAGAGAGGCCAGGGCGAAGCCATTGCAAGAAATATTTATGAAATGATCCGGTTGACAGTGCCTGTAATTTGTGTGATCATTGGTGAAGGTGCAAGCGGCGGCGCTTTGGGCATTGGAGTAGGCGATAAGGTGTTTATGATGGAAAACACCTGGTATTCCGTAATCTCTCCCGAAAGTTGTTCTTCAATTCTATGGCGCAGTTGGGATAAAAAAGAAGTGGCCGCACAACAATTACGCCTGACAGCTACAGAAATGTTCGGATTCGGATTGGTAGATGGTATCATCCCTGAGCCTGTTGGCGGCGCCCATTGGGATTATGATGAATCAGCACGGATATTAAAAGATTATATCATGCCGGTGATCAAAGAATTGAAACAGATTCCTCCGGGAAAAAGGATTGATCAGCGAATTGAAAAATTTGGTAAAATGGGTTTTTGGGAAGAGCTATAAGTAAAGCCTGGAGACCAGGCGCTGCCATGCGGGTAAAAGTCATGGCCGGTAATATCAGCACCGGGCGCCGGGAGCAATCATCTTAAACATTAACTACACTGCTGTTTTTGAACTCAAATCTTTTTTCTATGACATTAAGAGAAAAATTTCGTGGAACGGGAGTCGCAGTCGTTACTCCTTTTCATCAGGATGGTTCCATTGACTGGACATCGTTTGAAAAGATCATCAACCATATCATTCAGGGCAAATGTGAATACATTGCCGTGTTGGGCACCACCGGTGAAAGCGCCACTATTCATGGAAAAGAAAAGCAGGAAGTATTTTCTTTTGTAAATAAAATCAATAAAGGCCGTGTGGTATTGTGTGCCGGGATCGGCGGCAACGATACACATGAAGTGATAGAAGGATTTAAAACTTTTGACCTGAAAGGTTATGATGCTATCCTTTCGGTCTCGCCCTATTACAACAAACCAAACCAGGAAGGGCTGTTCCAGCATTTTAAGTCGCTGGATAAAGCTGCGCCATTACCCATTATCATGTATAATGTTCCTTCCCGTACAGGAATGAATGTGACGGGAGAAACTCAGGTGCGTATAGCGAAAGAGTGCAAAAATATTTTTGCCACCAAAGAAGCAAGTGGTGATTTTGCGCAGATCAATTATATCCTGAAAAACAAACCGGCAGGTTTTATGGTACTCAGCGGAGATGATCCCATTACCCTGCAGATGATTGCTGCAGGTGCGGAAGGGCTGATATCGGTGGTTGCCAATGCTTATCCAAAGGATTATTCCGATATGATCCGGCTTTGCCTCAATGGGAAATTCGAAGAAGCAGGAAAATTACATTTAAAATATATTGAAATCATCGCCTCTATGTTTGCTGAAGGAAGCCCAAGCGGGGTAAAAGCTTATTTATCCGGGATGGGGTTGTGTGAAAATTACTTCCGCCTGCCCGTATGGAAAGTAAGCGACAAACTTCATCAAAAGATAAATGAGTTAATGAAAACCGTGTAGAGAATGACCAGGCCTTTTATTTCTTTGTTTTTATTATTGGTAACTGAATTTTTATTAGGCCAGAACAGTGTTCATTTTGAGATCCGGTCATTCCCCGGGTATCAGCCATCCGGTTCTGAAATATTTTTTGCAGGCTCCATGAATGGCTGGAATCCGCAGGACAAAAATTTTCAATTCAGTAAAAACGACCAGGGCTTCTATTTTCTTGATGTCAAACTTGCTGATGGTTCCTATCCATTCAAAATAACAAGAGGCGGATGGGATAAAGTAGAATGCACCTCATCCGGAAGCGATGTTCCGAACCGGGTTGCCGATATCAGTTCTGATACCATCATAGTGCTCAGCATCGAAGGATGGAAAGATCATTTTTCATCTTCAGGTCTGCAGGCAAAAAGCACGGCTGATAAAAATGTGCATATACTTGATTCTGCTTTTTGGATGCCGCAGCTTCACCGCAAAAGGAGGATCTGGATCTATCTGCCTGCCGGGTATGATACTTCAACAATCAGCTATCCTGTATTATACATGCAGGATGGGCAGAATATTTTTGATAATGCTACTTCTTATTCCGGGGAATGGGGCGTGGATGAGTGTATTGACAGTATGAAGAAGAAATGTATTGTGGTGGCTGTAGATAACGGGCAGGGTAAGCGGCTGAATGAATATTGCCCCTACAATTTTTCTCTTACCGGCATTGCTGCCGGTTATTCTTCCCGCAAAGGAGAAGGAAAACGGTATGTGAAATTTTTAGTGAAAACACTGAAGCCATACATTGACAGGCGATACCGCACTCTCCGGGATAAAGACCACACTTTCATTGCAGGAAGCTCGATGGGAGGTTTGATCTCGATGTATGCTGTATTGAAATTTCCTGGAGTTTACGGTGCTGCCGGAGTATTTTCTCCGGCGTTCTGGGTAGGGCCCAAAATTTTTAAAGATATCAGAAAGAAAGGGAAAAGGGTACATTCAAAAATCTTTTTCTATGCCGGAAAAAAAGAAGGTGATTCCATGGTGCCGGATATGCTTAAAGCAATGAAGGAAATGAATGAAACGTCTCACTCGGTAATGACTGCAGTGATCAGGGATGAAGGCAGGCATAATGAGCAGGCATGGAGAAAAGAGTTTCCCTTATTTTATCAATGGGTCATGAATTAAGTTGAGCGCAGAAATTTCGCCGTTTATACCCGGTATGTTACTCCCTCCAGCGCCAGTTCGGTATTTTCAAAAACGGCTGAAGCTTCATTTTCAAATTCATCTAATGAATCATACTTGCTGCTGAAATGGCCAATGAGGAGTTTTTTGACGGCAGCTTTTTTTCCTGACTTGTCCAAATTAGGTCAGCAGGCCAAATTTGCTTAGGATTTCTGAGACATGTGGAGTTATACTCGTTCTTATCCTGATTTCTTTACCGCTAATTTTATTTTTCAGACGGGCATCAGT